>Ga0207709_10000800_pt1 | contig 24479 bp, 20 predicted proteins | sample KBSM34metaG_FD_184397 | JGI IMG/M metagenome (GOLD analysis project Ga0207709, IMG submission 184397) | Miscanthus rhizosphere microbial communities from Kellogg Biological Station, Michigan, USA - KBS M3-4 metaG (SPAdes) (version 2) | ecosystem: Host-associated > Plants > Roots > Rhizosphere >...
AGCACTGCGCGAGCAGGTCGTACCCCAGCGTGCAGATCTCGAGGTGCCGTGGCCACTGCCGTTGCGTCCAGGCCCGCTCGTTGTGGGCGGCATCGGCGGCGCTCAAACCCGCGCCGATCAGCTCGAACTGGACATCCCGCCGCAGCGCCATCATGGTGGCCGCGGTCGGCGCGGTGGTTCGCAGCCCGGACACCAGGGCGAGCGCGGTGTCGAGCGTGCGGTTCTCGGTCCAGCGGAGGTCGCGGCGGTGTGCGCGTGGGGCCACCGACCACAGGACGACAAGCGCCACGACGACGCCGAGCAGGGTCTCGAGGAAGCGGTTGACGATCATCGGCCCGATGTCCGCGTCGGGATGCGAGGCGCCACCGATGAGCATCGCCAGCGGGGTGATGAAGATGACCGCCAGCCCGTAGTTGCGGGCGATGTACAGCTCGATCAGGAACTGCAGCACCATCAGCAACACGATCAGGCCTGCGCCTGTCGGCGTGAGCGCGTACAGCGCGGCGAAGAGCACCAGACCGGCCGCGGTCCCGACAAAGCGGTGTATTCCGCGCACGGTGCCGCGGATCCGGTCGGGTCCCTGGTGCAGGACCAGGACCGCCGCGATCACCGCCCAGTCCGGCCGGTCCAAGCCCACGGCCACGCTCAGCGAACCCGCGACGAGACTCGCCAGCAGCACCCGCATCGCGGTGGTGCAGGCGTGCGAGTCGACGGCGAGCGAGCGCCGTATCCGGTACCGGAAATCAGGGCGCGCCAACGGGATCTGTGGGGTGGGGGCGTCGAGTTCGAGATCCGGCCCGTCGTCGTCGGAGCGCGCGACCCCCACCAGTCGCAGGTGCGCGGACAGCAGCGACCGGACTGGATCCGCCTCGGGTCGGCGCTCCGGCAGCCCCGCGTCGTAGACCGCGGACCACGCGGCGTGCACCGCGGTCGCGGCCTGGTGTCTCGCCGCGACCGCGGGGGCATCGCTGCTGCGCAGTTCGACGTAGGCATTCACCGAGCGCACGGCGGCGGTCACGGCGTCACGCTCCGGTGCCCGGCGGTCGCGGAGCGTCCCCGCCATCGCCACGACCAGCGCGCTGACCACACCGATCGCCGTGCAGCCCACGATGACCGCCGCCGAGATGCCGGACCTGGACATGATCGTTGCGACCGCACACGTCAACACGAAGAAGAACGATCCGGGCGGGCCCAGCCTCGCCGCGGACACCACATAGGTCCCGACGAGCGCCACCGCCGCGAGCATCGCGACCTCGATCAAAGCCGGTGTCGCCGAGTCGAAAGGCCAAGTCCGGTAGACGGTTCCGCCGACCAGTGCGCCGAGACCCGCGGCCGTGAGCAGGGCGGCGCCTGCGAGAAGAACGACTCGCCAGCGGGCCCGGTATGGCCTGCCCTCGCCGTAGATGACCGCGAAGGCGCCGAGGCTGAAGATCAGCGCCTGCTCCTGGTGGCCGAACGCGACGGCGAGGAGCGCGGGCACCCCGAACGCCAGAGCCGCCCGCACCCCGCCCGGCCATCGCCTGCCCGCGGGCGGGAGACCGAACGCCAGCGACCGGGTCTGCGGCGCCGGAGGAAGCGAGGGACGGGGTGAGGGGTCGGGGGTCACATCGGGCACCGTCCAATTCAACTCCACCTCGATTCGGGCGCCGCCACGTGCGTCCGCGGGGGTCGGGGGCGCCGCACTCGTGCGGATAGGAGAAATGGCCGCGGAATCGGTCCGCCGGACCGTGCGATTCGCGCACGAGGTTTCGACAATTCGCGCCTGCGTGCGGGCGCCGTTCTCGGCCGCCGTCACCCGCGGACGGGTCCTACCTGCGAGTTCGAGTCACTCCGTCGGTCTCGACAATGACCGTCCATTTCGCCGGCCCGAAATCCCGTGGTTTTAGGGGTCATTTACTTTCCGGGCCTGTGTGAGGATGCACCGATGACATTGGATGTCACTCATTCGCCGGGCCGAATGCCGGTCTATGCGCGCTGACACCGAGCGGCTGCCCATCGTCGCAGCGAATACGGCTGGTCTCGTCAGACCACATGTCCCCGGGTGCGTCGCACCGTCGGGACGCATCCCGGGCAGCACCTTCGCGGTCGGACGGTACCGACTGCTCTCCTGCTGTGGCGCGGTGCCGTCTGCGGAGTTCTGGCGCGGGCTCGACCTGGTCACCGGCCGTGAGGTCGGGCTGACCCTCTTCGCCGGCGACGGTGTCCGCGGCGACGCGGGCCCGCAGGTGGACACGGACGAGATCTTCGCCCGCACCGTATGGATGTGCGGCATCCGCGCCTCGGCCGTCCCGCGGATCGTCGACATGGTCGACGCGGAATCGGCGGGGGCGGTCGTCACCGAGTGGGTGCCGAGCTGCTCGCTGTCCGAGGTCGTCGAGGGCCGGCTGTCGGCCCTCGACGCAGCCGCCGCGGTGCGGCCCCTGGCGCACGCGGTGTGCCGGGCGCACGAGGTGGACGGCGTCCTCGCCCTCGACGATCCGGATCGGCTCCGCGTGAGCATGGAAGGGCATGTGTTCCTCGCCTTTCCTGGTCCGCTTCCGGATGCCGACCGTTCCTGTGACGTGCGCGGTCTCGGCGTGGCGCTCGCCACCCTCGCCACCGGGGACCTTTCGGGGTCGGGTGCCGCCGCGCTGCGTGCGCGTGCGCCCTCACCCGTTGCGGAGATCATCCACCGGACCGTCGGCGGGGGCGCCGACGTCAGCGCCGAGTGGGTGGCACACCTGCTCGACGAGATCGCAGCCGCTCCGGCCTGGTGAATCGGCCTCGTACGAGACCGTACGGTCCGCTCGGGCTGTAGTCTTCACCGCACAGAAGGTTCCTTTGTCGGGGGTGGGCAGGGGTGCGTATGAAGGGGAAATCTCTACCGCAGGCCGCGTCGTTGACGCAGCAGTTCACCGACGGTCTGCGTCTCAGCGGGCGGGAAGGCCTCGAGACCATGTCGGCGGCGGCCGACATGGTGGCGATCAACCCTGACCGTTTCCGTGCCGTCATGCACTCGGCGGATTTCGGCTCGATCCGGGTGAACAGGCTTCGGACCTCGGCGGTTTCGGGGATCCGGGCGCCGGACCGGCTGGCGGACGACCACGGCGTGTACCTGTCGATGGTGTGCGTGCGGACGGGGGAGATCCGGATCCGGCAGAACCGCATCGCCAGCTGTGCGGAGGCGGGCCAGATCGCCTTCGTGGACTTCGCCGCCCCCTTCGAGGTCGAGCTCTCCCATCGCGGGGACTACGTTTTCGTCTACCTGCCGCACGACCTGCTGACCGCACGGTCGGTGGACGCCAGGACTCTGGTCGGGGCCTCGGTCACCGCCTCGCCGCTCGGTGACACGATCGCCGCGGCGATCGAGAAGTTCGCGGTCGCCGACATGTGCGGCCCTGGCTCCGCGGAGGCGGCGCTGATCGAGCGCGCGATCCTCGACCTGTGCCTGGCGGTGATCTACCAGTCGACCGGCGACACCCAGGTTCGTGACGAGATCGGCCTCCGAAATCGAGCGCGGGCAAGGGAATTCGTCGAGAGCAACTTCACCGACCCCAGGCTGACGATCGCCCAGGTCGCCTCGAGCATCAATGTCAGCCCCCGCTACCTGCAGAAACTGTTCGAGGAGGAGGAGTACTCGGTCTACGAACTGATCCGTCGCCGCCGGGTCAGGTGGGGTGTCGCCCTGCTGACTGATCCGGGCGCCGCGCACCTCACCATCAGCCAGGTGGCGCTCCGCAGTGGCTTCGTCGGTCTGAGTCAGTTCAGTCGCGCGGTCCGGGACATAGCAGGAAACTCGCCGCGCGGGATTCGTCGGCAGGCGGAACTGGCTGCACCACTTCATGTCTCGAGTGGATCGGCGTAGCAGTCCCGCACCGCGACGTCCATCGGGAAGCGCACCCTCGTGTCGCCGAACAACAGCCGGGTGGCGGCCTCCGTCGCGGCCAGCACGTGCGCGGTGGCGGACTCCGGATCGCGACAGTGCACGACCACCTCGTCGTGCTGGAAGAACACCAGTTCGGCGGTGCCGTCGTCCGCGATTCGTCGCCGGAGATCGGCCAGCAGGCACAGCGCCCACTCCGCCGCCGTGGCCTGCACCACGAAGTTGCGGGTGAACCGGCCGCGCGCGTGTGGATCTCCGCCGGACCACCAGTCGGCGTCCGGTGGCGGACAGGCCCGGCCCAGCCAGGAGTGCACCACCTCGCCGCGTTCCCCCGTCCGCGCGGCATCCTCGACGTACTGCACCGCAACCGGAAAACGCTTGCGCAGCAGGGTCAACAGCGCGCGTGACTCTCCTGCGGTGGCCCCGTACAGGACGCCGAGGATCGCCACCTTGGCCTTGCCGCGATCGCCGTCGAACACCTCGGCGGCGACCGGCGCATAGAGGTCGTCCGCGCCCGCCGCGGCGACCATCAGCGGGTCGCCGGACATGGCCGCAAGAATGCGGGGCTCGAGTTGCCCGGCGTCGGCGATGACGAAGGTGTGGCCGGGGTCTGCGATGACACTGGTGCGCAAGGCTTTCGGGATCTGCAGTGCCCCTCCGCCGCGACTGGCCCAGCGTCCGGACACCACCCCACCCGGAACGTAGACGGGTCGGAATCGGTCGTCGCGCACCCAGGTGTCGAGCCAGGTCCAGCCGTTGGCGGCGTGCAGTTTGGCCAGATCGCGGTAGTGCAGCAGGGGCTCGATCGCCGGGTGGTCGATGTCGCGCAGCAGGTAGGCGCGGGTGGAGGTGAGCTCGACACCGTCGCGGGCGAAGGCCTCGACCAGCTCGACGTGTGACGCGGGGTTGACCCGCCGTCCGAACGCTGCACCGATCACCTCGGTGATCTCGCGGATACGCTGCGGCACAGCGTCTCCGGTGGTGCGCGGGCCGAGAGTGCGTTCGAGCAGCCGGTGGTGTTCGACGGCGGAGAACGGCAGTCCGTGGTGGCTCATCTCGGCGGCGGCGAGAGCGCCCGCGGACTCGGCCGCGACCAGCAGGCGCAGGCGCGGATCGTCGCCGATCAGCGCGAGCTGTGCCTCGTGGTCGGCGACAACCGCCGCGGGGTCGAGAGGTGGTGCGGCGTCGAACAGGCCGGGGCGTTCGTCGGCCGGGGGCTGTGGGGAGACGGCGGGCCCGCCCGCCCGCACGCTCAGCAGGGCGCCGGCGAGCGCCAGGTCGTGGCAGCGCTGCACACGCAGGCCGTCGCGCAGCACGGCGGGATAGACGGCAGCGGTGTCCGCCCACACCCACCGCGGGTGCTCGCCCGGTTCGAGCGCGCGCACCGCCGCGGACGGGTCGGGAAAGGGGAGCGGGTCGCCCAGCGCGCGCCCGCGGTCGTCCGTGCGGATCGCCAGGGCGTGCTCGGGTCCGGGCACCAACACGATTCGCACGACGCCCAGTGTGCCGTGCGGGTACGACAACACCGGGATGGGTCAGTGTGCGCCGTGCCGGATCTCGTCGCGGTGCTCGGCGAAGCGCACCGTCTCGAAGAGGATCAGGGCGAGCAGGACCGCGGTGAGCAGCCCGAGCGAGGCCAGCGCCGGCAGGTGCCAGGCCAGCGGGATCAGCGCCACGAGCACGACCGCGGTGGTGATCCGCGCGCGGTTGACCGGTCCCATCAGCCTGGTCACGTACGCCTTGAAGGCGGCCAGTCCCAGCAGGAAGAGCGCGGCGCCGCCGAAGAGCGCCACCAGCGGGATGCCGTAGAGGGGGTCGGTGAGGGTGTGATGGCTGCCGTCGCCGACATAGTTCAGAACCTTCTTCAGGCCGAGTGAGATCAGCACGATGCCGACGACCATGGGCAGGTGCAGGAAGGTGTAGCCACCGCGTGCCAGCTTGATCTGCGTCGCGCCGGTGGCCGCGGAGAGGGCGCGCTCGGCGGCCAGGGTGGTGGTGTCGAAGTACGCCCACCACAGCAGGCCGCTGACGGCCAGCCCGAGCAGCGAGCCGACCACGATCGGCCAGGCGATGGGCAGCGCGGTCACCCCGATGCCGATGGACACGATGGACTCGCCGAGCGCGACGATGATGATCAGCCCGTGTCGCTCGGCGAAGTGGCTCGGGGAGTTCAGCCGCCAGCCCTCGCCGCCGAACAGGGTGCCCAGGTAGTCGCCGACGAGCGCGGCCAGCCACATCAGGGTCTGCGCGGTGCCCGAGAGCTGGGACGCGATCAGCAGGAGGGTGGTGCCCGCGAGCATGGAGGGCACGAACCGGATCAGTTGGCCGCGCAGCTGGGGGTCGCCTGCGCTGGCGATCCAGAAGGTGACCAGGTGCATCAGCCGCACGAAGAAGTAGCCGACGGCGAAGACCACCGGGCCGGAGAGCCCGCCGGGCAGGTCGTCGAAGGCCTCGGGAATGGTCAGCGCGACGATGAACATCGAGCCCATCGCGAAGAACATCGCCACCCGCGCGAAACCCTCGTCGGCGCGCACCACATTGGCCAGCCACGCATAGCCGATCCAGCTCCACCACAGAACGGCCATCACCAGCACGCCGCGCACCAGATTCCTGGCCGAGGTGTCGTCGGCCATCAGCGCCGTGACGCCGGTCAACGCGAAGACGAAGACGAGGTCGAAGAACAGCTCGAGCGGGGAGACGGAGGACCGTTCTTGCATTGCCTGCATATGGGTTCGCCTGGGAAATTCCACTCGGCTACTGTGCCACCACGAAAGGGCCTGCGCAGGGGGTCCGGGAGCACTAGTGTCCCGTCGGGTAACCGGGCATCGCCCGGTCGCCCCGGCTGACTGCGAGCGAGCCCGGTGTCGTCGGTAAGCTTGCCAACTGGACTTCGTACCCAGTTCCCAGATCCGGAGGTTGATTAGCGTGGCGCTCGTCGTGCAGAAGTACGGCGGATCCTCGGTGGCATCTGCCGAGCGCATCCGACGCGTCGCCGAACGGATCGTGGAGACCAAGCGCGCGGGCAACGACGTGGTTGTCGTGGTCTCGGCGATGGGCGACACCACCGACGAGCTGCTCGACCTGGCTCAGCAGGTGTGCCCCGGCGGCCCGCCCGCGCGCGAGATGGACATGCTGCTGACCTCGGGCGAGCGCATCTCCAACTCGCTGGTGGCCATGGCGATCCACTCCCTCGGCGAAGAGGCCCGCTCCTTCACCGGGTCGCAGGCCGGGGTCATCACCACCGGCGCGCACGGCAACGCGAAGATCATCGACGTCACCCCTGGTCGCGTCCGCGACGCCCTCGACCGCGGCTCGATCGTCCTGGTCGCCGGCTTCCAGGGCGTCAGCCAGGACAGCAAGGACGTCACGACCCTCGGTCGCGGCGGATCCGACACCACCGCCGTCGCCCTCGCCGCCGCACTGAAGGCCGACGTCTGCGAGATCTACACAGACGTCGACGGAATCTTCACCGCGGACCCGCGAATCGTCCCCGACGCGCAGCGGCTCGACACCGTCTCCTTCGAGGAGATGCTGGAGATGGCCGCGTGCGGCGCGAAGGTGCTCATGTTGCGTTGCGTCGAGTACGCGCGTCGCTACAACGTGCCCGTGCACGTTCGTTCCTCGTACACCACAAAGCCCGGCACCATGGTGTCCGGATCGATGGAGGACATTCCCGTGGAAGAAGCCATCCTCACCGGCGTCGCGCACGACCGTAGCGAGGCCAAGGTCACCGTCGTCGGGCTGCCCGACGTGCCGGGCTACGCGGCCAAGGTCTTCCGCGCCGTCGCCGAGACCGAGATCAACATCGACATGGTGCTGCAGAACATCTCGAAGGTGGAGACCGGCAAGACCGACATCACCTTCACGCTGCCGAAGACGGATGTCCCCGCCGCGGTGGAGAAGCTGACGGAGCTGCAGGGCGAGATCGGGTTCACCCAGATCCTCTCCGACGAGCGCATCGGCAAGGTGTCGCTGGTCGGCGCAGGCATGAAGAGCCACCCGGGCGTGACGGCCACCTTCTGCGAGGCGCTCGCCGAGGCAGGGATCAACATCGACCTGATCTCGACCTCGGAGATCCGCATCTCGGTGCTGGTCGCCGACGACGATCTGGACGACGCGGTGCGCGCGATCCACAAGGCATTCGATCTGGGCGGCGACGAAGAGGCCGTCGTCCACGCGGGAACGGGACGCTAGAGATGACAACTGTTGCTGTAGTCGGCGCGACCGGACAGGTCGGCGCTGTCATGCGCGCGCTCCTCGCGGAACGCAACTTCCCCGCGGACAAGGTCCGGTTCTTCGCGTCCGCCCGCTCGGCGGGGACCAAGCTGCCGTTCCGCGGCGAGGAGATCGTGGTCGAGGACACCGCCGCGACCTCGGACGAGGACCTCAAGGGCATCGACATCGCGCTGTTCTCGGCGGGCGCGACCCTCTCCCGCGTCCAGGCCCCGCGGTTCGCCGCGGCGGGCGCGACCGTGATCGACAACTCCTCCGCCTGGCGCAAGGACCCCGAGGTCCCGCTGGTGGTCAGCGAGGTCAACCCGGAGGAGGCGAAGAACCCGCCGAAGGGCATCATCGCCAACCCGAACTGCACCACGATGGCCGCGATGCCGGTGCTGAAGGTGCTGCACGACGAGGCCGGACTGCAGCGGCTGATCATCAGCAGCTACCAGGCGGTGTCCGGCAGCGGCCTGGCCGGCGTCGAGGAGCTGGCGACCCAGGCCCGCGCGGTGATCGACGACGTCGAGAAGCTGGTGCACGACGGCAGCGCCGTGACGTTCCCCGCACCGAACAAGTACGTCGCCCCGATCGCGTTCGATGTCATCCCCCTGGCCGGCTCGCTGGTCGAGGACGGCAGCGGCGAGACCGACGAGGACCAGAAGCTGCGCAACGAGAGCCGCAAGATCCTCGGCCTGCCCGACCTGCTGGTCAGCGGCACCTGCGTCCGGGTGCCCGTGTTCACCGGCCATTCGCTCTCGATCAACGCCGAGTTCGGCAACCCGCTGTCCGTCGAGCGCGCCAAGGAGTTGCTGGCGACCGCGCCCGGCGTGCAGCTGGTCGACGTGCCCACCCCGCTGCAGGCGGCGGGCGGCGATCCGTCGCTGGTCGGCCGGATTCGTCAGGATCCGGGCGTGCCGGGTGGCCGTGGCCTCGCGCTGTTCGTCTCCGGCGACAACCTGCGCAAGGGTGCCGCGCTCAACACCATTCAGATCGCGGAGCTGCTCGTCGGCTGACCTTCCGCCGAGTGTGCACCTCCCGTCGCATCGCCCGAGTGCGGGCGTCGGGAGGTGCACACTCGCGGGTGGCCGCGCCGGTGACGGTCAGACCGCCTCGGCGATGCTGGTGCCGTTCGCCGGTTCGAGGACCGGTGCGGGACCGCGGAGCAGCCGCCCGATCCAGCCCTCGTCCAGGGCAAGGGCCTTGACGATCGTCGCCGCCGCGACGACGACGCCCGACAGGACGAACATCCAGGTGATGGTGGTGAACACCAGCCCGAGTGAGCCGAACTTCTCCTGCGCGGATGCGCCCGCCATCGGCAGGTAGATCCGGCCCCCGATGCGGAGCAGGGCGAGCCCGAGCGCGGTCAGCGCGGCGGTGGCCCACAGCACCCGGCCCGCCAGCCTGCCCTCGGTGAGCAGGTACGGCACCACTGCCCACAGCGCGAACCAGATGGCCAGCTCGGTGCCGAACGCCAGCGGCGGTCCGACCCAGTCCAACCCGGCCAGGTTCCTGGCCACGCTGAGCAGCGCCACCGACGAGGCGACCGCGAACAGTACGGCCACCCACCGCCAACTGCCGCGGATGGACAGGGTCGGGATGTTCCAGATCTTCCCGTAGAGCCGGCCCATGGCTCGGGCGAAGGACGTCCCGCTCAGGATGATCATCAACATGCCGATGACGCCGAAGGTGGCGAACGTCGGCGTGCTCGCCTCGAGGGCGCCGGGGGCGAGGGCGTACAGGTCCAGTCCGGATGGATCGAACCCGAGCTGATCCGAGATGGTGGTGCCACCGCCGGCCAGGTCCCCGATGGTGCCGACCGCGATGATGACCGGCAGCACCGAGGTGAACTCCTGCGCGGCCAGGGTCATCGCGCGGTCGGCGAGCTCGATGTCCACGATTCCCTTGATGATCCGTGCCACCGTGCGACCGGCCGAGGTCCGTTTCAGCCAGCCCCTGGCGGTCTGTTTCCGGACCTCCAGTGCTTCCCTGGCGAGGCTCACCGAGAGTTTCGAGGACTTCACGGTGGTCAAGTCAACGCGACCGCCGGATCGGACTCCTCATCCGGGGCAGGTGAAAGACGTGTGCCCGCCACCCGTCCGGTTGTGGGACGGGTGGCGGGCACAGGTGGGGTGCGTCAGGCGGGGGCGCTCTGCGCAGGCGCGCGGTTCGCGGGCCAGCCGGCCGTGAGGCCCCAGATGACACCGATGTTGATCGCGATCACCAGGATCGACAGCCAGGGCTGGGTGCCGATCAGTGTCAGGTGCCCGACGGCGTTCAGCAGCGCGAGGGTGACGCCGAAGACACGGGCCCAGGTGGCTCCGGCCAGCAGCGCGCCACCGCCGATGACGAGGAGGACGCCCCACGCGATGAGCACCCACCCCCACCGGTCGTAGTCGAGGATCAGCATCTTCTCTTCCCCGATGAACAGTCGGGTGGGCGCGGTGAGGGAGGCGATGCCCTCGACCGCATTGAAGGTGCCGGTCATGATCAGCATGAGGCCGGCGAAAACGCCCCAGCCTCCGGGGCTCTTGTCGTCCATGGGTTCCTTCGGTGAGGTGTCGGTCGGGTGGCGGATCAGAAGATGAGCGCGACGAGGATCGGTGCGGCGGTCAGGACGAGCGCGACGAGCGCGACGATCGCGATCGTCTTGACGGCCGTCGCTTGTCGGTTGTGGTCATAGGACATGACGCAAACGTTAGGGCGCGCGATCGGCCGATCGCGTCATCCTCTCTGGGTGAGATGGGCCGCGGAATCATGTACGGTGCTGCGCCGACCTATATCATTCCGTGATAATTGGTTGAATATTCACAACGAAAGGACCAACAAGTGCTCAAGGGATTCAAGGAATTTCTCCTGCGGGGCAACGTGCTGGACCTCGCCGTTGCCGTCGTGGTCGGCGCCGCCTTCACCGCGATCGTGACCGCGTTCACCGAAAACATCGTGAACCCGCTCGTCGCGTCGTTGGGCGGCTCGAACGATATGGGATTCGGCTTCCAGATCACCGACAGCCCCGAGACGTTCGTGAACGTCGGCGCCGTCCTGAGCGCCGTGATCAATTTCGTCCTCATCGCGGCGGTCGTGTACTTCGTTCTCATCGTCCCGTTCAACTCGGTCAAGGAGCGCTTCATGACCGAGGAGGAGAAGGAGGCGACGGACATCGAGTTGCTGACCGAGATCCGGAACCTGCTCGCCGACGCCAACGCGGATGCCAAGTCGACCCGGGTCGAGTCCTAGTCGTCCGTCTTTACGCCACGCGGCGTCCCGGCCCTTGGGGTTCGGGGCGCCGCGATTGTTTTCTCCTCATCCGGTGCGGGTGAGATTGTGGATCGGCGCTGTCGAATTGCCCCTCGAGGCCGCATGCTTTTTCCATGACGCCGACCGATGATGCGAAGCCTCTCGATGCCGACGAGCGGGCGGAGCTGCTCCGCCTGCGTGCGCAGGTCGCCGCGACCGAGCGCGCCAGGGCCGCCGGGCCCGAGGTCGCCAAGCGGCACGGGATCGGCGGCGCGCTGCGCTGGACCGCGTCCGGGCTCCTGATCGTCCTGGTCGCGGTGCTGCTGCTGACCTCGCTGCTGGCGCGCTTCACGCGGAGCGAGATCCTCGACACCGACCGGTATGTCGCGACTGTGGCACCCCTCGGCTCCGACCCGGCAATCCAGGACGAGATCACCGACCAGGTGACGCGCCAGATCTTCACCCGGCTCGACGTCGAGAAGATCACGCAGGAGGCGCTGACGGCCCTGACCGAGAACGCGCCGCGGGTGCCGCCGCAGGTGGTCGGGCTGGCCCCGGTGATCGCAGGCCAGGCCGAGGGGTTCATCCGCGACACCGTGCACTCGCTGGTGACCAGCGACAAGTTCGAGAGCGCGTGGATCGACGCGAACCGGATCGCCCATGAGAGCCTCGTCGCGGTCGCGACCGGCGAGACCGGTGTGGTCGAGATCGACGAGAAGGGCACGGTGAGCGTGCCGCTCAACGCGATTCTCGGCACCGTCAAGGAGAACCTGACCGAGCGCGGGTTCGCCTTCGCCGACAAGATCCCCGAGACCGATGCGAGCTTCGTGATCTTCCAGTCCGCCGACCTCGTGAAGGCCCAGAAGGCCGTCAACGCCCTCGACAAGGCCGCCACCTGGTTGCCCTGGCTGGGGGTCCTCGCGGCGATCGGGGCGGTGTTCGCGGCGCCGCACGGCAGGCGGCTGCGGGCCCTGTCGCTGGTGGGACTCGGGGTCGCGATCGCGATGGCACTGCTGAGCGTGTCGCTGCACATCGCCCGCGCGGTGTACATCGACGACATCCCGTCGGACGTGCTGTCCCCGGCGGCGGCCGCGGCGGTGGTGGACGCGATCGCCGCCCCACTCAAGACGATGCTGCGCGCCTGGTTCCTGACCGGGATCGTGGTCGCGCTGATCGGCTACCTGACCGGTGGTTCGCACTCCGCCCTCGCGGTGCGCCGCGGGTTCACCCGGGGTGTCGACAAGATTCGGAAGACGGGGGAGGGCAGGGCGCCGACCCAGTTCGAGGTGTGGACCGCGCGACTGCGGGTCCCGCTGCGGGTGGCGATCGTCGCGATCGCCGTCGCGGTGCTGGTCTTCTGGACCTATCCGTCCGGGGTGGTGGTGTTCACCATCGCGTTGCTGGCCCTGCTCGCGCTGATCGCCGTCGAGGTGCTCGCCCGGCCAGGGGTTGCCGCGGCGCAGGCCGAGGCCGAGGTGCCGTCGCCCGAGGTCGAGGGGGCGTCGGCCGAGGCTGATAGTCAGACTTAGCGACAGTCTGGACTGTTTTTAATCAGCCCAGTACGGTGGTCGGTGTGACCCAGGACACCGAGCGGGGCCCGCGCACGCAAGCACAGCGAACGGCGGCGACCCGGACAAAGCTGCTCGACGCGGCGATCGCGCTGCTGGTCGAGGTCGGCTACGCCCGGACCAGTACCCAGGAGATCGCGCGCCGGGCGGGGGTCTCCCGAGGGGCGCAGCTGCATCACTTCCCGACCAAGGAATCACTGGTGGTCGCGGCCGTCGAGCACCTGGTGGAGAAGCGGCTGGCCGAGATCCTCGACGCCCGGCCCGATCCCGACCAGGGGATCGACACCCTCGTCGACGCGTTCGCCGGCCCGCTGTTCTACGCCGCCCTCGAGCTGTGGGTCGCGGCCCGCACCGATCCGGCCCTGCACGAGGCGACGATCCCGCTCGAACGCAAGGTCGGCGATGCCCTGCGGCTCGGCAGCGCCGAGGTGATGGGCGGGCGGATGGGCGTGGACGCCATCGACCTGAGCATCGAGCTGGCCCGCGGTCTCGCCGTCTCGGCGCTGTTCCGCACCCCCGAATCCGACAGTGAACTCCGGGAGCGGCTGCTCCCGGTCTGGAAGGGCCTGGTGATGAAGTGACCGCCATACCGCAACCGCTCGCGTTGCCGGGCCACGTCGGCGTCCTGGTGGTGGGCGCCGGGTTCGCGGGCCTCGCGGTCACCGAGCGCGTGCTGCGCGATGATCCGGCGGCCGACCTCCTGGTCATCGAGCGGGGCGCCGACATCGGGGGAACCTGGCGTGACAACACCTACCCCGGGTGCGCGTGCGACGTCCCCACGGCGCTGTACTCGTTCTCGTTCGCACCGAGCCCGGACTGGAGTCACACCTTCGCCCGGCAGCCGGAGATCCAGTCGTACCTGCGGAAGGTGGTCGCTGACACCGGGATCCGCGATCGGATCCTGACCGGATGCGAGCTGCTCGAGGCGTCCTGGGACGACGCCGCCTGCGCCTGGAGGGTGCGCACCTCGCTGGGCGAGCTGACCGCGCAGACCCTCGTCGCCGCCACGGGTGCGCTGTCGACACCCAGGCTGCCGGACGTACCGGGCATCGAGACGTTCCGGGGACGGCTGTTCCACTCGGCCACCTGGGATCACGACTACGACCTGACCGGGAAGCGGGTCGCCGTGGTCGGGACGGGCGCCTCCGCCGTGCAGTTCGTGCCCGAGATAGTCGATCGAGTGGAACGGCTGACCGTGTTCCAGCGCACGCCCGCCTGGGTGCTGCCGCGCGGCGACCGCACGCTCTCCCGCCTGGAGAAACAGCTCTATCGTCGTATTCCGCTCACGCAGAAGATCGTTCGGGCGGCCATCTACACCGCTCGTGAGGGCTACGTGCTCGCGATGGCCAAGGCGCCGCGGCTGTTGCCCGCCTTTCAGCTGTTCGCCGCGGTACACCTGCGGCGGCAGGTGCCCGACCGGACGCTGCGACGAAAGCTGACGCCGGAGTTCACGATCGCCTGCAAGCGGATCCTGCTGTCCAACGACTGGTTGCGGACCCTGGCCCGAGCCGATGTCGACCTGATCGACTCGGGGCTCGCCGGGGTCACCGAGGGGGGCGTAGTCGACGGCGCGGGCACGGAGACGCCGGTCGACGCGATCATCTTCGCCACCGGTTTCTCGCCAACCGAACCGCCCGTGGCCCGCCACCTCCGGGGTCGCGACGGACGGACGCTGGCGCAGCACTGGGCGGGCAGCCCCCGGGCGTACCTGGGTACCACCGTCGTCGGGTTCCCCAACCTGTTCCTCATGTACGGGCCGAACACGAACCTGGGGCACAGCTCGATCGTGTACATGCTGGAGTCGCAGGCCGCGTACATCAACGGTGCGCTGGCTCACCTCGACGGCGGCTGTGTCGAGGTCCTCCCGGTGGCGCAGGCGCGCTACAACGAGAAGATCGCCGGCCAGCTCGAGAGCACGGTCTGGAACACCGGCGGATGCTCGAGCTGGTACCTCGACAAGGAGGGGCGCAACTCGGTGATGTGGCCCACCTTCACCTTCCGATATCGGTCCCGGACAAAGAGATTCGATGCCGAGAACTATCAGACCCGGCGCGCGGTGCGGGCGCGAGTGGGGTGAGCGAGCAGCACGCTTCGTGATCGGATCGCGCACGATTGCCGAGCCCGCAGCGCCGCCATTGCCCGGGTCCTATCGAACGGCGTCATCGGAATTCGCCCCTTTCGCCCTTTCTTGCCTCGTTCGGGGAAAGATGTATAAGTGGGAAGGGGTGACCGAGTCACAGCCTCAACGCCGCGCAGCCCACGTCGCGGTGGGTCGCCCCCGCCCGGATTGGAAATTCTGACCGAGGTCCACAGCCGAGTGCGTGCTGATACCGCGAGGCGCGGCGAGTAAGGAAGGGATCCACTAGATGAGCAATGGCAATGATCCTCGACACACCAAGGGTGCCGACGAGAAGCTGACCACCGCGTTCGGCGCACCGGTGCCCGACAACCAGAACGTCGCCACTGCAGGCCCGCGCGGGCCGCAGCTGCTGCAGGACGTCTGGTTCCTCGAGAAGCTCGCCCACTTCGACCGCGAGGTCATCCCGGAGCGGCGCATGCACGCCAAGGGCTCCGGCGCATACGGCACCTTCACCGTGACCAATGACATCACCAAGTACACGAGCGCGAAGATCTTCTCCGAGGTCGGCAAGAAGACGGAGCTGTTCGCTCGGTTCTCCACGGTGGCGGGCGAGCGCGGCGCGGCCGATGCCGAGCGCGACATCAGGGGATTTGCCGTCAAGTTCTACACCGAGGAGGGGAACTGGGACCTCGTCGGCAACAACACCCCGGTCTTCTTCTTCCGCGATCCGCTGAAGTTCCCGGACCTCAACCACGCGGTCAAGCGCGATCCCCGCACGAACCTGCGCAGCCCCAACAACAATTGGGACTTCTGGACGAATCTGCCGGAGTCGCTGCACCAGGTGACGATCGTGATGAGCGACCGCGGCATCCCGGCCTCGTACCGGCACATGCACGGCTTCGGCTCGCACACGTTCAGTTTCATCAACGCCGAGGGTGAGCGCTTCTGGGTGAAGTTCCACCACCGCGTCCAGCAGGGCATCAAGAACCTCACCGACGCGGAGGCCGCCGAGCTGGTGGGCAACGACCGCGAGAGCCATCAGCGCGATCTCTTCGACGCCATCGAGGCGGGCGACTTCCCCAAGTGGAAGCTGTGTGTGCAGATCATGCCGGAGGCGGACGCGGCGAAGGTGCCCTACCACCCGTTCGACCTCACCAAGGTCTGGCCGAAGGGCGACTACCCGCTGATCGAGGTCGGCGAGTGGGAGCTCAACCGCAACCCCGACAACTACTTCGCCGAGGTCGAGCAGGCCGCGTTCAACCCCGCGCACGTGGTGCCAGGGATCAGCTTCTCTCCGGACCGGATGCTGCAGGGCCGGTTGTTCTCCTACGGTGACGCGCAGCGATACCGGCTGGGAGTGAACAACTTCCAGATCCCGGTCAACGCGCCCAGGAGCCCGGTGCACAACTTCCACCGGGACGGCGCCATGCGGGTCGACGGTAACCAGGGCGGATCGCTGCACTACGAGCCCAACAGCTACGGCAAGTGGCAGGAGCAGCCGCAGTACCGGAACCCGGCGCAGGCTATCGGGGCGGTCGCGGATCACTTCGACTACCGCGAGGACGACGACAACTACTTCTCGCAGCCGCGCGTGTTGTTCAACAACATGAGCGACGAGCAGAAGCAGGTGCTGTTCGACAACACCGCGCGCGCCATCAACGGCGCCTCGGACCAGGTCGTGCAGCGGCACATCGACAACTGCACCGCCTGTGACCCGGCCTACGGCGAGGGCGTCGCGAAGGCGATCAAAGCGCTGAGCTGACACCGAGCGCGACCATCCGCCCGGACCGGGGCTCCCGGTCCGGGCGGACGCGTATCAGGGGACATACGTCGAGGTCACCGGCTCGACACCGGCCGGCACCGTCCTCCGGGAACAAACTCGGGCCGGCGCCCGTTGAACCCCTCGTCGACGTCCGGACATGCCCCGGGCCTCACCCCTTTAGTCGCCACGAGCGACCACTCGCCGAGAGGCGCCTGTGGGACGTCGACCCGAAGGGCCGCCCGATCTTCTCGGGCGGCCCTTCATCGTGTCTGCGGCGCGTGGCCGGCGTCGGCCCGAGGTCCGTCATCGCTTCTTTGATGTGGTCCAGGACCGGCGCATACTGGGGTCATGGGGCACGGAGGCGGTTACCTCGACCCCCGGGCGCAATTGCGCGCGGCGGGGCTCCGTGTGACCGCTCCACGAGTCGCTGTGTTGAATGCTGTTGCTGCGCGTCCTCATTCGGACGTCGATCGGCTCGCCACCGAGGCGCGTCGGGAGCTCGGCTCGGTGTCAACCCAGGCCGTGTACGACGTGCTGAAGGCCTGCGTGGCCGCCGGGATACTCCGCCGATTCGAACCGGCCGGTTCGCCCGCCCGGTTCGAGGTCCGAACCGGGGACAATCATCACCACCTGGTCTGCCGCGGCTGTGGCGCGGTGTTCGACTCCGACTGCGTCGTCGGCCACGCCCCCTGCCTGCAGCCCTCGGACACCCACGGATTCGTGATCGACGAGGCCGAGGTCGTGTTCTGGGGGAGCTGCCCGCGGTGTCAGGCCGCCGCTGGTGGGGAAACGGCCCAGTTCCACTAGCGCGGGGGGAGTGCCCTTCGCCACATCCGGGAACCATTGTGGTCGAGCGTCGTTGAACTGGGTGAGGGCGGATGGCGACATCGCCCTCACTACGAAACCGACCGCATACGAAACCGCAGGAGCGAATCATGACCACCAGCCCCATTGTCAGCACCCTCGACGCCGGACAGCAGCAGATCGCGGGGGAGGCCCTGCAGGGCACCGTCGTGGACCTGATCGACCTCGGTCTCATCGCCAAGCAGGCGCACTGGAACGTCATCGGTCGGAGCTTCCTGTCGGTGCACCCCTCACTGGACGAACTGGTTGCCGCCGCACGTGATTTCACCGATCAGGCCGCCGAGCGTGCGACCGCGGTCGGGGTCAGCCCCGACGGTCGCTCCGCCACGGTCGCCGCGGACGCGGGGACGAAGGGCTTCGGCGCGGGCTGGACGAAGGACACCGACGTGATCGACGCGATCGTGGCGAACCTGGCCGCGGTCATCGAGCGCCTCCGCGCCCGCATCGAGCTCACCGAGAAGGCCGACCCGGTCACCCAGGATCTGCTCATCGCCATTACCGCGCGGCTCGAGCAGCTGCACTGGATGTGGCAGGCGCAGGGAGCGTGAGCCCGTGCGCGCTTGACGAGTCCTGACCCTCGTCAAGCGCGCACAGGCGCCGCTGGCGCCTACTCCATGAACCGCGCGAGGAACTCGATCAGCAGTCGCTCCGCCACCGGTTCGGGCAGTGCCTCGATCAGCGCCAGCACTTCGGCCAGTGGGCCGTCCAGCCCGCCGCCGGGCTCCAGCCCCACGAGGGCGAGGACGGCGGCGCAATTGTCGCTGGTGAGGTCCTCGGGCCGGATCTGCCCGGCGGCCGCGACCACGTCGGCGGGTGCCTGCGCGCCCGGCACCCCGCGTACCGCATCCGCCGCCTCGGCCAGCGCGTCGCACAGCTCGATGCTGACCCGCTCGGTGACCGGTGTGAGGGTCAGGTGGGTGGTGCGCGGCAGCGTGGTGCCGTCCGACTGCGTCCGCCCCGGCTGCGGCTGCAGCGTCCAGCCCAGGGCCTTCGCGGCGTCAGCCCAGCGGTGCGGATCCACGCTGCGGTCGGCGGCGACGTCGGGGTCGGCGGCCACTGCGAGCAGCGGGCCGATCGGGTCGCCGACGACCAGGAGCCCCTCGATGCCGTCGATCGCCTTGTGTACCTGTTCGGCCGCCCGAGCGATCTGCCCGGTCAGCTCGGCGAACCCGCTGCGCCCGAGCGTCTGCGACACCGCCCAGCCCGCGGCGATCGGCATCACCGTCCGGGAGCCGAGGATGGTGGGATTGACGACGGCGTAGCCGGGCCAGGCGCTGGTCGCGAACCACTGACGCCGGTGCCGGTCGCGGTCCCGGTAGAGCAGCACCGACACGCCCTTCGGGGCGTAGCCGTACTTGTGCAGGTCCACCGAGATGCTCGCGACGCCAGGCACCCGCAGGTCCCAGGCGGGGCGGTCCTCGGAGCCCGGCCACCACGGCAGCACCCATGCCCCGATGCAGCCGTCGACGTGCACGGCGACGCCTTGGGCCGCACAGACTTCCGCGATCTCCGCGACGGGGTCAAGGGCGCCGTGCGGATAGGACGGTGTCGACGCGACCACCAGCGCGACGGTCTCGTCCAGCGCGGCCGCCACGTCCTCGGCACGCAGCCTGCAGGTGTCGGGGTCCACCGGCAACACCCGCAACCGCAGGTCCAGGTAGTGCGCCGCCTTGATGAACGCGGCGTGCGCGGTGGATCCGATCACCAGGGTCGGCCGCGCCTCGCTGCCGGTGCTCGCGCGCCAGGTGTCGCGGGCGGACTTGACCGCGAGGATGCAGCTCTCGGTGCCGCCGCTGGTGACGCTGCCGACGACGTCGGGTACGCCCGCGGCCAGCACGTCGCGGGCCGTCGCGATGAGGTCGCGCTCGAGCGCCGCGACGGAGGGGAACGTGGTGGGGTCGAGTCCGTTGAGCGGCTGGGCCTTTCGGGCCGCTTCTGCCGCCACCTCGTGCAGTTCCGCGACCCCGGGGTCGTACACGTAGGACAGCAGGTGCCCGCCCTCGGTAGGAGCGTCCGTCTTCCTCAGCTCGTCGAGCTGGGCGAGCACCTCGGCGGTGCTGCGTTCGAAGATCACTTGCTGCTCCTGTTCAGTTCTTCGGCTGCCAGTCGGTATCCGCGCAGTGCCACCATGCTCGCGGCCACGAGCACCGCGGGTACGGCGGCGAGGGCGATCACGATGCCGGTGATCGCGCCGTCGGACTGCGCGACGGGGTGATCGGAGGTGGAGGAGACGAACCCCGTCACGGCGAGGATGGCCAGCACCACGGCGGGGCCGAGCGCCAGGCCCAGGGTCTCCGCGGCGGTCCACACCCCGCTGAAGGCGCCGGCCCGCACGGATCCGGCGGCGGTGTTCTGGTGGTCGCTGATCACGTCCGGCAACATCGACATCGGCAGCATCTGCATGCCGGCGTAACCGATCCCCGCCACCGCCACCACCGCATACACCCACGGCCCGGGGGCGGCGATCAGACCGAGCATCGCGACGGAGGCCGCCAGGAACAGGCCCGATGCCAGGAAGTACGCGCGTTGCTTGCCCCACGCCCGCACCAGCCGGATCCACATCGGCATCACCGCCAGTGCCGGTGCGACCAGGGCGGCGAACAGGATCGACACCGCACGCTCGGAGTCGAGCACGTAGGTGGCCGCGTACTGGGCGGCGCCGAGCATGCTGCCGATGGCAAGGGCCTGGAGCGCGAACGTGCCGAGCAGGAATCGGAACGGGCCGCTCGAGCGCACCGCGGCGAGGCTGTCGGCCAGCCCGTGGCCCGACGACGCCTCGACGGGTGCGTGACCGACGCCCGCGCTGCGCGGCGCGATCCGCCAGGCGGCGAGCATGCCGAGCCCGAGGGTCACCCCGGCGATCACGGCCATCAGCAGGTATCCCGTCCTGCCCCCGCCGCCGAGTTCGCGCAGTTCCGGGCCGCCCGCGCCGAACAGCAGGATCGCGACGGCGAGCACCGCGACGCGCCAGGACATCAACCGGGACCGCTCGTGATAGTCCTCGGTCAGCTCGGCGGGGAGCGCGATGTACGGGACCTGGAACAGCCCGAAGGCGATCGCGGCGAGGATGAAGGCCGTGGTCACCCAGAGGCAGCCGACGAGAGTGGAGGTGCCGGCGGGCACCGCGAAGGTGAGCGCGAAGAACACCGGCAGGGTCAGTGCGCCGAGGAACAGGAAGCGGCGGCGGGTCCCGGTGCGGGCCGCGTCGGCATCGCTGCGAGACCCGATGTACGGGTTGATCAGCACGTCGAGTGCCTTGGGTACGAACACCACCATCGAGGCCGCCGCGGCGGCGACCCCGAGCGTGTCGGTGAGGTAGTAGGCGAGTACCAGCCCGGGCAGTGTGGCGAAGCCTCCGGTGCCGACCGAGCCGAGCGAGTAGCCGGTGACGGTCGATCTGCTCAGCCGTGGGGGAGCCATGGTCATCCGGCCAACATAGGTCATTGCGCGGGCCCGCGAGAGGGTTGCGCTCAGGGAGAATTCGCCGGCCCCGGTGGCCGCCCGGCGGGACACGGTGATTCACGTGAAACCTCGACCGGACGACGAACGCCCCCACCTGGCCGGTGGGGGCGTTCGTCTTCGATGGTGTTAGGAACCGAAGATGCTGCCGAGCGAGCCGAGCGATCCGGTGCCGCCCGGGCTACCGCCGCCGGAGACCTTCACGGTCGACGCGCTGGACGTCGACTCCTTGAATCCGGTTGCGCCGCTGTAGACGGCCTTGATCTGACGGTCACCGGTCTGGGTGAACTTGTAGGACAGTGTGGCCTGTCCGTTGACCACGTCGACCGCCTCACCGATCGCGGTGTTGCCGTCCATGAACGTCACGGTGCCCGAGGTCACCGCGTCGCCGGACTCGGTCTTCACGGCCGCCGTCAGGTCCACAGGCGAGCCCTTGGTTGCGGTGCCGGGAGCGGTCAGCGTCGTCACCGTCGCGACCTCGACGGGCGCCGGGTCGGTGACCGTGACGGTCTGTGCCTGTCCGGTGGAGCCGTTGAAGTTCTCCGCGCCGCTGTAGACGGCGGAGATCGAGTGTGCTCCGGTCGTGGTGAACGTGTGGCTCAGCTTCGCGCCACCGTCGACGAGCCCGATCGGGCCGCCGATGTTGGCGGCACCGTCCTTGAACTGTACGGTGCCGCCGGCCGCGTTGTTACCCCCGTTGTCCTTCACCAGGGCCCAGAGGTCCACCGAGTCACCGGTTTTCGCCTCGCCTGGGACGTTGAGCGTGGTGACGGTGTCGACGATGACGGGGTCGGTGGAGACGTCGACGGTGGAGGCCGTGCTGGTGCTGGTGTTGAAGCCGTCGGCGCCGCTGTAGACGGCGGTCACCGGGTGCGCTCCGTCGGTGGTGAAGGTGTGGTTCAGGGTGGCGGTGGCACCGTTGAGGGTGACCGGTCCGCCGATGTTTTCGGCTCCGTCCTTGAACTGGACCGTGCCGCCGCTGGGTGCGGGGGCGACTGTGGCGGTGAGGTCGACGGCGGTGCCGGTCTTGGCGGTGCCGGGGACGTTCAGCGTGGTGGTGGTGTCGACGGCGTTGACCGAGACGTCGACGTTCGATGCCGCAGAGGTGGACGGTTTGTTGCCGGCGTCACCGCTGTAAACAGCGGTGATGGAATGGTTTCCGGTGGTGGTGAAGGTGTGGTTGAGCGTGGCGGTGCCGTTGTTCACGGGGACGGCGTTGCCGATGTTGTCGGCGCCGTCCTTGAACTGGACGGTGCCGGTGGCGCCCGCGGGGGCGACGGTGGCGGTGAGGTCGACGGCGGTGCCGGTCTTGGCGGTGGCGGGGACGTTCAGTGTGGTGGTGGTGTCGACGATGACCGGGTCGGTGCTGACGGTCACGGTCGCCGCAGCCGAGGTGGACGGCTTGTTGGCGGCATCGCCGCTGTAGACGGCGGTGATGGCGTGCGCACCGTCCGCGGCGAAGGTGTGGTTGAGCGTGGCGGTGCCGTTGTTGACCGGGACGGCGTTGCCGATGTTGTTGGCGCCGTCCTTGAACTGGACGGTGCCGGTGGCGCCTGCGGGGGCGACGGTGGCGGTGAGGTCGACGGCGGTGCCGGTCTTGGCGGTGGCCGGGACGTTCAGGGTGGTGGTGGTGTCGGCCGCGGCAGCGCCCACGTTGATCGTGGCCAGCGGCCCGGCGCCCGCGTTGAGTGCCGAACCCTGGGCGTCACGCGGGGTGCAGCGGGTGGGTGCCCACTGGTTGCCGAAGAAGCTGGCGAGAGGCAGGAAGGTGTAGTAGTTCTCGTTCGCGTTGTAGGTACCGGCGCTGCCGGCTGTGCGAACCTTCGGCGTGATGACACCGCCGCTGCCGGCGACGACGGTCACGTCGATGGCGGGAAGCCGGAACCAGCTGTCCCCGTTGGCGTTGTTACTGCCGTCGAGATTCTTCTTGAGCTTCGGTGCGCGGATGCCGCCCTGGCTGTTGGTGCTCGACGAGGGGCTGTTTCCGATGACCTCGTTGTTACCCGAGAGCCGCAGGAGATTACCGCCGCCGTCAGGGCTGCCCGCGTCGTTGATGCGCGCCACCGACGGGGCCACGCCGTCGAGGTTCACACCGGTGCCCGCCACTACCGCGGCGCTGACAAAGGTCGTGTTCGCGGGGATCTCGTAATCGACCTTGAGCCGCGAGATGTTGGTGGTCGTGGCACCCGAGTCGCTGTTGGGGTACGAACCGCCGCCGGGCTGGATGCGGTAGGTGAACGTCTCACCCGCCGTCACGGAGGCCGGTGCGTCGACGGTCATCGACGTGTCGGCCACCTTGTGCACGGTGAGGACCGCGCTGGCCTGGCAGGCATTCTTGAACGAGGTGGTCGTGGGTGCCGCGGACGCGGGGCTGCCGATCAAGAGCAGACCCGCGGCCAACGCCACGGACGTGACCGGTACGGCGCATTGCCGCACTGTGGACTTGGACATAACACTCCTTGCGCCCGACTCGCGGGAGAGGTGTCGAGCATCGGTTGGATGAAATTGCCCACACTGTGCCACCGCAATCGGGAACTCGTTGCAGTTTTGACTACAGGCACTGCAAGTTACGGTCGGGTAACAAGTTGTGCCGGAAGCCGCGGGTAATGCCTGGAAAACTGTCTCGAACTGGTCTCTGAGGCCATCTAGCCAAGGAAATCCGGCGTTTTCGACTTGCGGCTCGGCGCCAAAAATGCAACACGTTCATTGGAGGCCGAGTGGGGACCGCTCAGGCTCGAGCGGCCGCCAGCGGCAGGTCGACGATCAGCTCCGGTTCGGTGCACGCCAGCACCTGCGCCGGCTCGACACCCGGCGCCACCTCACGCAGGACCAGGCCGGCGGTGGTGACGTCGATGACGGCCAGATCGGTGATGATGCGGTGCACCACCGCCCGACCGGTCAGCGGCAGCGAACAGCGCTCGACGATCTTCGGTGCGCCGTCCCTGGCGCAGTGCTCCATCAGCACGATCACCCGGCCGGCGCCGTGCACGAGGTCCATCGCCCCGCCGGGCCCCTTCACCATCTTTCCGGGGATCATCCAGTTCGCCAGGTCTCCGGTCGCCGAGACCTGCATGCCGCCGAGGATCGCCGCGTCGATCTTGCCGCCCCTGATCATCCCGAAGCTGAGCGCGGAGTCGAAGAACGACGCGCCCGGCAGCACCGTCACCGTCTCCTTGCCCGCGTTGATGAGATCCGGATCCATCTCGGGCTCAGTCGGATACGGGCCGACGCCGAGGATTCCGTTCTCCGACTGCAACACCACCGAGCAGTCCGGGGGCACGAAGTTCGGCACCAGTGTGGGCAGACCGATCCCCAGGTTCACGTACCAGCCGTCCCGGAGTTCCTGCGCGGCCCGCGCCGCCATCTCCTCGCGGGTGCGGGCGCTCGCCATGGTGTTGCCGCCGGCCATGCTCATCGCTCGCTCTCGGTAGT
>Ga0207709_10000803_pt1 | contig 24427 bp, 26 predicted proteins | sample KBSM34metaG_FD_184397 | JGI IMG/M metagenome (GOLD analysis project Ga0207709, IMG submission 184397) | Miscanthus rhizosphere microbial communities from Kellogg Biological Station, Michigan, USA - KBS M3-4 metaG (SPAdes) (version 2) | ecosystem: Host-associated > Plants > Roots > Rhizosphere >...
ACACCAGTCATCCCACCCTCGCAGAGCAGGCGCGCGACATCGACCGCCTGAAACGGCACATGCTTCGCGTTCGGGAGCACTCGCTGCAACTGCAGCACAAGTTTGCAACCGGAGCCGACTGGAAACACGCAGACCAGACCTTCGAGATGGGTCTGATCAACAGCATGGTGGATTTGCTCGACATGGCCGTTGACGACTTCGCCGGCGACTTCTCGCCTCACGATCCAACGCCGTACGAGCCCATCACGCGACCAGGCCACAGCACCAAGAAGGACGAAGCGCCGCTCGGTCAGCTTGAGCTGGAGGGGGGCCCCGGATGATCGTCGCTGTGTGCGATCACAAGGATTTCCTAGAGCCACCCATTCAATCTGAAGGAGAGATCAAATGAAGAATTTTCTGAAGATCGCAGACGGCTGCGACGTTATGCCACTCATGTATGCAGTTCAGCGGAAGCCCGAGCTGTGGAACCAGAACAAGCTCCGCACGTCCATTCCAGAGTCGCCGCACTTCGAAGTTTCCGACATCTGGCTGCGGTTCAACGATCTGACGCGGGCGACCGAAACCGGTGACGCGTCCTACATCATGGATGAGCACGAATCGATCGACTATCCAGCCTTCGCTCAGTTGCCTCAGGCCCGGCCGCTCATCTTCGGCCTGATGTCCAGGGTTGGCGGGGAACGTTTGGGACGTTGCCTGATCACCAAGCTTCCTCCAGGTGGCCGCATCACGCCGCATGTTGACGGCGGATCGCATGCCGCTTACTACGAGCGCTTCCACATTGTCCTGCACGCCAAGGCCGGTTCGCGATTCCGCGCTGGAGATGAAGTTGTCGAGATGAAAACTGGCGAGATCTACTGGTTCGACAACAGCCAAGAGCATGAGGTATTGAATGCCAGCGACGACGACCGAGTGCACCTGATCGTCGATGTTCGCTGCAAGTCGGCGCCAGTCGATGGCGACTCCAGAGCCCCTGGTGTGGTCACGCCCGACGGACTGCACTGGGTGACAGGGGAAGCCAACTTCCAGCGTCTCGACGGCTATGCACGATCCGAGAAGGGGTCGCTATGACTGCGAAGAAGAAAGCCAAACCATCCGCTGTCGTCAAACCAGACCCGGGTGTTTTGCAGCTGGTGCAGGCTCCGGATGAGACGCCAGCGCAGACCGTGGGCCGCATCGCTCCTGATCCTGCCGTTAACGCTGGCAGCGTGATGCAGTCGTACGGCAGTCACCTCGGAAGCGAAGTAGACCTCATGAGCATGATCGGCGCGATTCAGGGCGCCACCCGCCGCGTCAAGGCGGGCGACCTGTCGGACCTAGAGGCGATGCTGGTCTCGCAAGCTACGGCGCTGCAAGCGATCTTCACGAACCTTGCGCGGCGCGCCCAGAGCCAACAGTATCAGCGCAACTTGGAGGCTTTCCTTGGTCTGGCGTTGAAGGCACAGGCGCAAAGCCGCTCGACCATTACGGCGCTCGTGGACCTGAAGTACCCGCGGCAGGTGGCTTTCGTGAAGCAGGCCAACATCAGCAACGGGCCACAGCAGGTGAACAACGGCAGTTTCGAGGCCAGTACGCCCGCCTGCGCGCACGCGGCAGAAAAGCGAATCCCAGAAATCAAAGAATTGGAGGTGAGCGATGGCCAATGGCTGGACACAAGAGCGCCGCGAACGGCAATCCCGACTCATCCGAACCTGGAGGCCGTGGGAAAAGGCCACCGGTCCGACAAGCTCGGAAGGAAAGGCCAAGGTCTCACGGAACGCCTTTAGGGGCGGTGAGTGGCTGAAACTGCGGCAACTCACCAGGGAAATAAGTGCGATGCTGCGAGAGCAGCGTGAACGCTTGGAGCGAGGGAACAGCTGCGGCGATGGCTGACTAGGACCAAGAGGCGCGATCTCGGAGCATCGCTCTTTCAAGAACGGACCGGAGTCCGCTTGGCCAGACTGAACCAAGATCTTCCGCGCGAGTCAGCGCTTTCTCCAGCTCAACAGGACATGCGTTCGGTCGGATGGCAATCGTGTAGGCGAGTCGCATCGCGACATAGACCTTATCAAGGGTAGTCAGCCGAGAAATTTGGTCGCTCGCCAGGTAGCGAATCAGCGAGAGCCAGATCGCATAGGCGAGGACCCCGACGGCCCATCCATGTGAGTCGGCAAGTGTGACCGCAGCGGCGAGGCCGATAAGCCATTTGACTGTTGCCTTTGTCCAGATCCACCAGAACTTACCGGTCTTCATCGTTACGGGGAGCCCCATTTCCTGCCCCAGTGACAGAGTTTCAGCAAAGATCAACTGCCTTGCTAGCCAAAGTTCGAGCGACGGGCTTGCTGCCCACTTATTGATCGCATACAGACGGGCGGCCTCCCCCAACTGCTCCATGTTGGCTACGGGGAGCGAGCCCAATGGGTTGTTCAGGGCGGAGAGCAAGGGAATATCCCACCGTTCGAGCATCTTCCCGTCATCTGGGTATCGAGTGATCGCTGTATCCGTGGCGGCGACGACACCGTCCACGCCACACCAGAGCTGAAAGTCCTCCGCAAGCGCTTCTGCGATCTGATCTTTCTCTTGCCAAGGAAAGCTCTGCTGGTGCGCTGGGCTGAGTTGGCTGGAGAACGCCGACATAAGCAGCTCTAAGACAACCCGGTCGCGGTAGTGGTGCCGATCTGGGTATTTCAGTTGGAGCGCGCCATTCAAATGGCGGCTGATGCTGCTGGCGGGCGGGAGGCCGACAATGTCGTTATTCATGCCTAGTTCCTCTTTTGTAGGCCTCGATGCGGTTCCGCTGCCCGCAGTGGAAGCGATGTGTTCAAACCGGTTTCAAAGGTGGCGCCTTTGGCACGAGTATTTTGCAGAGGCGTAGCCGACTGTAAACATACTAAGCGTGCCTATCTTCGTGACACCCTGCCACCTGGGCAGCAGCGTGCGACGCTTCGCGAATATCTGCGAATTTTTGCGACGTTCTGCGAATCCGTGCACGGTTCGAGGCGGAAACGAAAAACGCGGATCGTCCGGTGAAGGGCCTGCTCGTAACCAAGGTCGAACGCGGCCAAGAGGCCGATTGCGCCGTACTCCGCAAGCCGAAAGGTCAGGGTCAAACCGAGGTGCGACTGGGCCGAGTACCGCGCGCACGGCGTACAACGCATCTATTCAACGTTCCCCAGCCCTGGCTCCCATGATCATGGGAGAGGGCTCGCAAACCCTCGCACAACAAATCACATGCAGCACCAAACTTCAGCCTCCATCAAACCGAGGAGACAGCATGAAGAAGATTGCAGTGCTAGTCGCGGCGCTTTGCATGAGCTGCGCTGCATTCGCTCATTCAGGAGGCACCGACAGGAACGGCTGCCATAGGGATCACAAAACCGGCACCTCCCATTGCCATTGATGCGGGACATGAAATGAAATCAATCATCGTTCTCGCAGCCGTCCTGGTCCTCAGCCCAACCGTCTTTGCCAGAGGCGGCGGTGGACACAGCTCTAGCGGCCATAGCTCGCATTCTTCGGGTTACGGCTCCGGAGCCGGGTCATCGTCGGGTGGTAGCCATTCGACCAGCGGCTACATCAAGGGCAATGGGACTTATGTCGCTCCGAGCCATGCGACCAACCCGAACAGCACGAAAGCGGACAACTGGTCCACCAAGGGCAACGTCAACCCCTACACGGGCAAAGCGGGGACCAAGTCTCAAGACTGAAGAATCAGCGAGCGCACGCTTGAGGGTTTGCCCGAGGGCCTGCAGAACTGCAGAGAGCTGACGCGCGGTGCCGTCGAGAAAATGAGATCTCAGACGAACCCCGGCGTGCGCGAGGAGAAAACCAGCTGCCAGTCACCGCACCCTGCCGTCGCGCAAGCGCGACACCGTGAGTTTTGTCGGTACTTTTATCGGTATCTTTGAAACAAAGAATATGGATGTCTAGCATCCATGCGGCCTATAGCCCGATTTTCGATTCCTGTCGAAGCACCAGCAGGCCGTTGATTTTCAACGGCTTTTTTGTTTGATGGGACAGACGTGGGACAAACAGCCACTCCGTTGCCTCCGACTGCCTTTTCGAAGGCCCCCGTTCCCACGCTTCAGCAGTACGTGCGCCCGCCTTCGGACGCCGCGTCGCGTAACACCATGCTATGGCGATCTTGCATTCCATTCCTCTATGAAGCGAGAGGCACGCGACTTCATGCATTCGAGCGCGGCTTCACGGGTCGGCTGCTGGGTAACCAACAGCACGCAGCACCGCGTGATTTCGTGCCGCAGTTCGGCCCGCGCGGTGTAGGCGCCATCAAGAGAAATCTCGAGCTCTACCGAGCAGCTCCAGCCTTCAGGCAGATCGGAATCCATCAAGACAGCGGGCATGGTCTCTGAAGCATGAGTGGATCGAAGCGTTGCAGTCCGTGAGCGCAAGCAAGACGGCTTTACGCCCAGCTGCTGAGCCGCACAGCCAATAGCAGCAGCAAATAGATAAACACCAAGAGCGCGCCAGCGATGGCGAACTCCGTTGACGATATGCCTGCCTCTTCACACAGCAGGTTCTTGACGAAAGCTCCTGGTGGCAGACTTTGCGATTTCATGCGCTTCTCCAGTGTGTCGACGAACCGGCACCGCTTTCTACCGTCTGAGCACAGAGCGTTTGGCCGTCAAGTCACTGTAGAAGTTGCACCGCATGCGCACATGAGCGGTTCGCCCCTTCTCCACCGAGACAAACGCCCCGCCGCTCCTGCGACCGCTCATGACAAAGCGCCTGCCGCCGGGCATCGTAGGAAAGTCCCTCTCAGCCGGAGTCGCTTTTTGAGGATACCGGTCGCCTCGCCAAATGCCATGTTCGGCTCAGTCGGCAGCGTGCCGGTCACACCCGGCACATGACCCGCGTGGGCCACATTTCTGCTGCAATCGAGACATGAACAATGACCTCCCAACAGGCGCCGTGGCACTCGTGGCGAAGCCGTTGACTTCCCAAGCCTTCACGCCGTATGGCATCGTGATCGAGGCGCCCGCCGTCGAAGGCCGGCCCATCAACGGCGGCAATGCGCGGCGCTTCGACCTGCTCGACGACCTGCGGCTCGACGCCGAAGGCGGCCGGCCGATGCTGGCGCTGTTCCGCGCGCAGGCGCGGCGCTTTCCGCACGAGGTATCGGAGATGGAGCGCCATGCGCTCGGCAGCCAGACCTTCGTGCCGCTGGGCGACAGGCGCTTCGTGATCGTGGTCGCCCGCGCGGGCGAGGCGCCCACGTCAGCGAAGCAACTCGCGGCCTTCGTCACCGACGGGCGCCAGGGCGTGGTGCTTGCGCCCGGCACCTGGCATCACGCGCTGCTGGCGGTGGATGCGGGCGACTTCGTGGTGATCGAACGCGCGGGGGGCGGCGTCGATTGCGACATCTGCCTTCTTCGGCAGAGCGGCAGCGTGCGGCTCTGAAGCCCCGGCTTCAGCCCACGATGCGCTGTGCCAGCGCAACCAGCGACCGGTCCGACCCGGCCGGCCCGAGCAGCGAAATGCCCAGCGGCGCACCCTCGCGCGTGGCCAGCGGAATCGACAGCTGCGGAAAGCCCGCCAGGCCCGCAATGCACAGCATGCGGATCGCGCGGTTGCGGTAGTCCTCCATCGAAGCCTCGCTGTCGCTGCGCAGCGGCGCGATGTCTGGCATGGTCGGCAGGAGCAGCACGCCGTCGGTGCCGAGCAGGTGGGTCAGGTGCGCGCGAAAGGCCGTGCGGAAAATGCGCGCGGTCGTCACCTGCGCATCGGTCACTTCGCGCGACCACGCAAAGCGCTCGGCCACGCCCGGGCCGAGCGGCGGCGCGTAGCGCTCGATCAACGGTCCGTCGGTGAGCCAGGCCTCGCGCGACTGCAGGTAGCGGAAGTGCCAGTACATCGCGTCGAAGGATTCCAGCGCCACCGTGGTGCCTTGCGCGGGGCCGAGCAGGTCCTGCACGCGGCCGGCCGCGCCCTGGAGCGCATCGGCCGCGGCGGGCACGGCCAGCGCCCAGACGTCATCGGGCCGCAGCAGCCGCACGCGCTCGGGCAAGGTGGCCGCATCGGCACCCAGCAGCACATCGGCCACGCGCGCAAATGTGCCGACGTCGCGCGCAAACCAGCCACAGGTGTCGAAGCTCGGCGCCAGGTCGAGCGCCCCTTCGAGGCTCACGCGGCCGTGCGTCGGACGCAGGCCGTACAGGCCGCAGTGGTTGGCCGGCGCACGCACCGAGCCGCCGGTGTCGGTACCGAGCGCGAAGTCGCACAGATTCGACGACACCGCCGAGGCCGAGCCCGACGACGAGCCGCCCGCGATGCGCAGCGGCGCGCCGCCATTGACCGGTGCGCCGAAGTGCGCGTTGTTGCCGTTCATCGAGAACGCAAGTTCGTCGGTCACGGTCTTGCCGGCGAAGCGTGCGCCGGCATCGAGCAGTTTCTGCACCGTGGGCGCGGTGCGGGTCTTGATGCCCGACATCGCCAGCACGATGGGGTTGCCGCCGCCCGTGGGGTAGCCGGCCACATCGAACAGGTCTTTTGCTGCAAAGCTCAGGTCGACGAGCGGACCGGTCGCAGCGCGCGGCACTGGCGCATCGGGGTACGGAACGAAGGCGTGGGCGGGGTCGTGCAGGGACATGGCGATGGATGGGGCGTGTGGGGGTGGTCAGTCAGGCGACGAGCACCGGCGCGATGGCCGCCGCCGCATCGGTATGAATGCAGCGCACGCGATGACTGGGTGCAAGCTCGAGCACCGACGGCTGCGCCGCGCGGCAGGCATCGCTCGCGAGCGCACAGCGCTCGGCAAAGGCACAGCCGGGCGGCAACGCGGACAGGTCGGGCGGCGCGCCGCCGATGGTTTCCAGCCGCGTGCCGCGTGCCAGCGCACCATGCGCGCGGCTCTTGAGCAGTGCAATCGTGTACGGATGGCGCGGCGAGCGGATCAGCTCGCGCGCAGTGCCTTCCTCGACGATGCGGCCCGCATACATCACGGCGATGCGATCGGCCACCTCGACGGCGGCACCGATGTCGTGCGTGACGAAGATCACCGACAGCCCCAGGTCGCGTTGCAGCTCGCGCAGCAGCAGCAGGATCTGGATCTGCACCGTGGCGTCGAGCGCGGTGGTGGGCTCGTCGGCCAGCAGCAGCTGGGGCTTGCAGGCGAGTGCCAGCGCGATCATGGCGCGCTGGCGCATGCCGCCCGACATCTCGTGCGGATAGGCCTGCAGGCGCCGTTCGGGGCTCGGAATGCGCACACGCTCGAACAGCGCCAGCGCGCGTTGTTGCGCCTCGGCCTGCGTGACCGATTCGTGCCGTCGGATCGACTCGACGATCTGCGCGCCCACCGAATACACCGGATCGAGCGCCAGCAGCGGCTCCTGGAAAATCATCGATGCGACCTTGCCGCGGAAGTCGGCCAGCTCGCGCTGCGACATCGCGAGCACGTCGCGCCCGGCCACCTGCACCGTGCCGCCCATGCGGGTGCGGCGCTCGGGGTGCAGTCGCAGCAGGGTGCGCATGGTCACGCTCTTGCCTGAGCCGGACTCGCCGATCAGCGCGACGACCTCGCCGCGCTGCACTTCAAGGCTCACGCCGCTGACGGCGTGCACCGGCTTGCGACCGCCACTGAAGGTGACGCTGAGGTCGCGCAGGCGGACCATCGGTTTATCGTTGTCGCTCATGCTGCTTTCCTCGGGGTTTCGATGGCCATCGGATGCCCGCTGCCCGCCTCGTGGATCAGGCAGCTCACCGCGTGCTGCGAGCCGGTGACGATGCGCTCGGGAACGACCTTGGCGCACACCGGCGCGGCCAGCGCACAGCGCGGATGAAAGCGGCAGCCCGAGGGCGGGTTGATGGGGTTCGGCGGATCGCCCGCGAGCGCTGCTTCTTCGGTGCGGTGGTCCGGGTCCATCGACGGCATGGAAGAAAGCAGCGCACGCGTGTAGGGGTGAGCGGGTGCGTCGTACAGCGCATCGGCCGGGCCGATCTCGGCCACCTGGCCGAGGTACATCACCATCACGCGGTCGCTCACGTAGCGCACCACGTTGAGGTCGTGGCTGATGAACACGTAGGTCAGCCCGAACTCGGCCTTCAGGTCGAGCAGCAGGTTGATGACCTGCGCCTCCACCGATTTGTCGAGCGCGGAGACGGCCTCGTCGAGAATCACCATGCGCGGCTGCAATGCGAGGGCCCGCGCGATATTCACGCGCTGCCGCTGGCCACCCGAGAGTTCATGCGGGTAGCGCTCGGCAAAGCGTTGCGGCGACAGGCCCACGCGGGCGAGCAGGTCGCGCGCACGTTCAACCGATTCGCGCCGCGACACTCCGTGCACCTGCGGCCCGAAGGCGATCGAATCTTCGATGGTGAGGCGCGGGTTGAGGGAGGCGTAGCTGTCCTGAAACACCATCTGCACCTGGCGGCGGAATTCTTTCAGCGGCAGGTCCCGGCTGCCGACTTCGCGGCCGTCGAACACGACTTCGCCGCGCGTCGGCTCGATCAGCTGCATCAGCAGTCGGGCGGTGGTCGACTTGCCGCAGCCCGACTCGCCGACCACGCCGAGCGTTTCGCCCTTGAGCACCTCGAAGTCCACGCCGTCGACCGCCCGCACGACGCCACCGCCGCGGCCGAGCGGGTCTTTCTTGAGCGGGAAGTGCTTGACCAGGTCCTTGATGGTGAGGAGCGGTTGGGCGGGGCCGCCGATATCCTTCAGTGCGTCCATGGCTTCACCCCTTGTTGTCCATCGCCGAGCGAAGCCCGTCGGACAGGATGTTGAAAGAGATCGAAGTGATGAAGATCATCGCGCCCGGCAACGCAGCGACCCATGGCTGCACGTAGATCGCAGTGCGCAGCGTGTTGAGCATCAGGCCCCATTCGGGTTCCGGCGGCTTCACGCCCAAACCCAGGAACGACAGGCCCGAGGCCAGGATCATCGACACCGCGATCAGGCTGGTGGCGTAGACGAAGATCGGCCCGAGCACATTGCCCAGCACATGCACCCGCACGATGGTGAAGGGGCTGGCGCCCGAAGCGCGCGCCGCTTCCACGTAGTCGCGAGTGCGCACCTGCGTGGTGACGCTCTCGGCCACGCGCGCGATCTGCGGAATGAACACGATGGTCAGCGAGATCAACGAATTGACCACCCCCGCACCCAGCGTGCCCGACAGAGCGATGGCCAGCAGCACCGAGGGAAAGGCGTAGAACACGTCGATGGTGCGCATGATCAGCGTGTTGGTCAGCCCGCCCGCATAACCGGCGACGATGCCGATGATCGTGCCCAGCACGAAGGCGCACAGCACCGGCGTGATGCCGATGAACAGCGACAGCCGCGCGCCGACGATGAGGCGCGAGAGCATGTCGCGGCCCAGCTCGTCGCTGCCCAGCGGAAGGCCCTCGGTGCCTATGGGCTTGAGGCGCTTGAGCATCGACGACTGGTACGGGTCGGCCGGCGCGAACCATGGGCCGAAGACAGCGAGCGCGATCAGCAGCAACACGACGATGGCCGCGCCGACGGCGACCGGGTCACGCCGCAGACGCAGCCACACCGAAACCCAGTAGCCGCGAGAGCGCTGGGCCGGCAAGGGTTCGACGGCAACGGCGGAAGAGATGGGAAGCACGGTGGACATTGCTTGGCGGCTTTCTTCTTCAGGCACGCGCGATGCGCGGATCGAGCAAGGTCTGCAGCACGTCGACCAGCAGGTTCAGCAGCACGAAGAACAGCGCCAGCACGAGGATCGTTCCCTGCAGCAGCGGCAGGTCGCGCTGGAAGATGGCCGAGTTGAGCAGGAAGCCGGTGCCCGGCCACGAGAACACGGTCTCGATGAGGATCGAGCCGCCGAGCAGATAGCCCAGCTGCAGGCCCATCACGGCCAGCGCCGTGGGCGCCGCGTTCTTCACCATGTGGCGGAACACGCCGAGGTGAGTGAGCCCCTTGGCGCGCAGGCCCACGATGAACTCCTGGTCGAGGATGTCGGCCACCAGCGCGCGCACCGTGCGCGCGATGATGCCCATGGGAATCACCGACATCGTGAGCGCCGGCAGCAGCAGGAACTGCAGGTGCGCCCAGTCCCACGCCCAGTCGTCCGAGCCGCTGGGGCCCGCGCCGGTGGCCGGCAGCCACATGAGCTGCGACGAGAACACGATCACCATCACCATGCCCAGCCAGTAGTGCGGCACGCTCACGCCCAATACCGAGAACACCGAGGCCAGCCGGTCGACCCACGAGCCGCGAAAGTAGCCCGCTACGAAGCCGAAGAGGCAACCCAGCACGAACCCGATGAAGGTGGCCACCACCGCCAGCCGCAGCGTGTTGCCCACGGCGGTGAACACCTCGCCGGCCACCGCGCGATTGCTCGCGATGGACACGCCCAGGTCGCCGTGCATCGCGCGCCACAGCCACATCGCGAACTGCTCGGGCAGCGAACGGTTGAAGCCGTACAGCTCGCGCAGTTGCGCCTGCAGTTCGGCGGACGCATCGGGCGGCAGGATCGACACCAGCGGATCGCCGGGCGCGATGTGCACGAGCAGGAAGCACACGAGGGCCACGCCGATCATGATCGGCACGGCGTAGATCACGCGGCGCAGGAGGTAGGCGAACATGGCTCGTGGCTGGCTGCGGGAGGGGGTCAGTCCATCGTCATGGTGGCGATGTCGATGAACCAGCTTTTCGGTTGCACCACGTTCTTGATCTTGGACGAGAGTGCGCGCGGCCCCACGTCGTGGGCGATCCACACGAACGGCGCGTCGTCCACGATGTGCGTGTGCAGCTTTGCGAGCGCGGCGTCGCGCACCTTGTCGTCGAAGCTGGTGCGCGCGTCGGCCACCAGCTTGTCGACCTCGGGGCTGCCGTAGTAGCCCCAGTTGTTCGACACCGGTGGGAAGGCCTTGGTGCTCACGAAGCGCACCATCGCGAAGAACGGGTCCATCGCTGCGAAGCTGATGTTGACCGCGTTGGCGCCATTGGCCGAGGGGTCCTTCGCGCCCTTGCGCCAGTTGGTGAAGAGCGTGTTCCATTCGATCACGTCGAACTGCACGTCGAAGTAGCACTGCTTGAGCGACTGCTGCGCGAACTCGTTCATCGGCAGCGGCTGCATCTGGCCCGAGCCCGAGGCCGATATCTGCACCTTCACCTTGATCGGTTTGGCCGCGGAGTAGCCGGCCTGCGTCATGAGGGCCTGCGCGGCCTTCACGTCGTAGCGGATGTCGAAGCTGGGCTTGCCGAACCACGGGTGGCCCGGCGGCACCGTGCCTTTAGGCTCGGCCATCATGCCGCCCAGCAGCTGCTTCATGCCGCCGCGGTCGATGCACAGGTTGGCCGCCTGGCGCACGCGCTTGTCGAGCCAGGGCGAGCCTTCGGCGAACGAGAGTTGCCATGGCCATACGTGCGGCTGCGCGTTCGAATAGATCTTGAAGCCGCGTTGCGTGATCTGCGCCATGGCGTCGGGCGCGGGCGCCTCGATCCAGTCGACCTGACCGCCCAGCAGCGCGGCGGTGCGCGCATTGGCTTCGGGCATCGGCAGCATCACGACCTTGTCGATCTTCGGCACGCGCCTGGCGTCCCAGTAGCCCTTGTTGGCGGCCAGCTCCAGCCGCTCGCGCGCCACGAAGCGCGTGACCTTGAACGGACCCGAGCCGGCGGGGTCGGCGGCGAAGGCGGTCCAGGCGGCCTTGGCCTTGTCTGCAGGCGTGGAACCTGCGGCGACATCGAACTTCTTCTGCCATTGCGCGGGCGAGGCCATGAACAGGTTCGTGAGGTTGATCGGCAGGAAGGCGTCGGGCTCGCTGGTGGTGAGCTCGACCGTCGTGTCGTCGATCTTGCGCGCCGACTTGAGCGTGGGCATGCGCGAAGCCGTCACGCCGACCTGGCTGGGGTCGAACTGCGGGGCGTCCTTGTCGAGAACCTTCTGCACGTTCCACACCACCGCGTCGGCGGAGAAGGCCGAACCGTCATGGAACTTGACGCCGGGGCGCAGCTTGAAGACCCACTTGGTCTTGTCCTTGGCGTCCACTGCCCACGAGGTGGCGAGGCCGGGAACCAGCACGCTCGGTGCGTCGGCCTTCGACAGATCCCACTGCGTGAGCGAATCGTAGATCGGAATGCCGGTGAAGCGGTTGCCCTCGAAGCCCTGGTCGGGCTGGCCCAGCGTGCGCGGAATGTCGGCTGCCGTCATGGCGATGCGCAGCGTCTTTTCCTGTGCCATCGCATGGGGGACGGCCAGGGCCAGGGTCGCGATTGCCGCGCAGGCGGCCAGGGGCTTCAGGAACAGGGCGGGGGCAGCACGCTTCACATGGAACTCCGTTGGGTGGAATGGCGAAAAGGACGAAAGGAAACGCTCAAGCACGACATGTGCCAACAAGCGATCAGTCCCTGGATCCATGTCCACGACCAGCGCAGGCGCGCGAGGTGCCAGGTCAGGCCGGTGGTGAGTGCGCCGCGCTGCACGATCTCGTCGAATGCCGGCGCGCCGATGTCATGTCATGCACCGGCCACGGCGCGATCCACACGCTCGGCTCTCTCCCCCTCAAGCCATGACCCACACCTTGCGCACCGTTTCGATGGTGCGCCAGGTGCCGACGTAGCCAGGCTTCATGATGAAGCAGTCGCCGGCTCCGTAAGTCACCGGGCTCTGACCTGCCTCGGTGATCTCGACCAGGCCGGACAGGATCAGGCAGAACTCCCAGGTCTCACCCTTGATGGAATGGTTCACACCGGGTGTCGACTCCCACACGCCAGCGCGCACCTTGCCGTCCTTGGCGCTGTCGACGTCCCAGTTGCGGCACACGATGTCGCCTTCGATGACGCGTTCGGCCGGCGGCCGGTATTCGCGCGGTTCGCCGAGCTGGTCGAGGTTGAAGTTGACGAGCAGATTGTTTGACATGAAAGGTCTGGTGAAGTTGAACACGGGATCTTTCATGCTAGGGTCGTGCGCTTCCGCGTGGGTGCCGAAGTCGATGCCGGAATCGGTGGCAAATGCGCGATTGGCGGCCCGCCGCAGCGCGATCTGCCTGCACGCAGCGGCTAGGGGCTGACGGCCGCCGCACCGATCGCGACCGGGCTCGTCACATCTGGGAACGTTCTTCACAGCAGCGAAGTGCGCGATTGCGGGGACCGGCGCGTTGGACACCCATGAGGGCTTATTTTTTCCGCCCTCCAGGAGTCCCCAATGACTTTTCGCAGAACTGTTCTCAAGCTCGCCGCTGCCGGCGTCGTCGCCGCAGGCACCTTGGGCATGGCCGCATCGGCCAATGCAGAAACGAGCTGGTCCATCGGCATCGGCGTGCCGGGCGTGGTCGTCAGCGAGCCGCCGCCGGTCTACTACGAGCCGGCGCCCGCCTATACGCCGCCGCCCACCTATTACCAGCCCCCGCCGCCGGTGCGCTACCAGCAGCCCGCGTACTCGGTTCCGCCTCCGGTCTACTACGAGCCCGACTCGCGCTGGGAAGAACGCCGCGCCGAGCGCCGTGAATGGCGTCGCCGGCAATGGGAGCGCGAACAGCACCGCCGCTATTACGAGGAACGCTACTGATCCGACCGGGTTGCTCCTCGTGTAGGCACCCGCCCACGCGCATGGTTTGCTTTCTCCCGCACCGGTGAGGCTGCGCCGCGGCCAATCTGCAGGCCTGCCTGTTTCAAGGAGACCTGATCATGAAAAGCATCATCCTCTGGCTGTGCGGCGTACCCCTGATCGTGATCATCGGCCTGAAGATCTTCGGGATTCTTTGACGAAACAAGAAGAAAAGCGAAGTCGAAGAAGAAACGGATCGGTTCCTCCTCACGGCGCATCCGTGCGCCGTTAAGCGCCTCCCTCGCGGGGCGCTTTTTTTGTCTCTCTCGTCAGTGCGTCTCGCGGCGCAGCTGCTGCACGTCTTCATGCAGCGACTGGGCCCAGGCGCGGCGCTCGCGGCCGTGCGGATGCTGCGGTTCGCCGAAGCGCACGATGGCCAGCAGCGGCGGCGCACGCAGCGTGTTCCACAGCGACGCGGCGAGGCTGTCATCGTCGATGTAGCGCGGGGCCTGGCTGGTTTCGCCGGTGGCCGCATCGGCGAAACGCAGTGCAGCGGGCAGCACTGGCGCGCCCGAAGAAATCGACGCCTGCAGCAGGTTGGCATGGAACGGCAGCAGGCCGCGGCCGTCGCTGGTCGTGCCTTCTGGGAACACGCCGATCAGGTCGCCGTTGCACAGCGCCTCGGTCATGTGGTGCACCACGCGCAGCGCGTCGCGGCGGCGTTCGCGCTCGATGTAGAGCGTGCCGGAGCCATTCGACAGCGTGCCGATCAGCGGCCAGTTCTTGACGTCCGACTTCGACACGAAGCGCACATGGCGTGCCGCGTGGATGCAGGTGATGTCGAGCCAGGAGAGGTGGTTGCAGACCAGCAGGACCGGACCTTCGGGCGGCGGCGTGCCCTGCACCTTGAGCGTGATGCCCATGATCTCGAGCATGCGCTTCGACCATGCCTGCACGCGTGCATTGCGCTCGGGCTGCGAGAGGCCCGGGAAGGTGAAGCGGATCGTCCACCAGCCGGCCAGCGCATGCGCGATCGCATGCAGGAGGCGCCAGCAGGCTTTCAGCGAATGAAACATCAGACGTGCGCCCTCTCAGCTACTTGCTTCAATGTCAATGCATGGTCGCGGAACACCGCGGAACCGGCTCTGCCGGGCCGCTGGTGTTGCCCCCTGCAAGGGGGTTGGCGTAGCGACACGAAGTGCGCGAAGACTGGGGGCGAGCTTCATTTCTAGCCGTGGACGACGCGGCCTGCCACCAGTGTGTGGCGCACGCGGCCCTGCATGGGGTAGCTGGCGAACGGCGTGTGCTTGCCCTGGCTCTTGAGCGCATCGGGCTGCACCTGCCATTCGAGCGCCAGGTCGAACACGCACAGGTCGGCCACGCCGCCTTCGACGAGGCGGCCGATGCCGGTGCCCGCGTCGGCGGACGCCAGCAGGTGCGCCGGCGCCGAGGTGATGACCTCGATGGCGCGCGCCATGCCCGCGCCGCTGCGCTCGCCCCACTGCAGCGCGAGCGGCAGCAGCAGTTCGAGGCCCGTCGCGCCCGGTTCGCTCTCGGCGAAGGGCAGCGTCTTGGCGTCGGCCTCGACTGGCGTGTGGTCGGACACCAGCGCGTCGATGGTGCCGTCGGCCAGCGCGGCCGAGAGCGCGTCGCGGTCGCCCTGCTGGCGCAGCGGCGGGTTCAGGCGCGCGCGGCTGTCGAAGTAGCCGATGTCGGTGTCGGCCAGGTGCAGCGAGTTGATGCTGACGTCGCAGGTCAGCGGCAGGCCCTGCGCCTTGGCCTCGCGCACCAGTGCCACGCCGCGCGCGCTGGAGATGCGGCACAGGTGCACGCGCGCGCCGGTGGCCTTCATGAGCTCGACGATGGTGAAGATGGCGATCGTCTCGGCCGACACAGGCACGCCCGCGAGGCCGAGCCGCGTGGCGAGCGGGCCGCTGGCCGCGACGCCCTTGCCGAGGTCGCGGTCCTGCGGACGCAGCCACACGGTGTAGCCGAAGGTGCTGGCGTACGACAGCGCGCGCTGCAGCACCTGCGTGTCGGCCAGCGGCACGTCGGCCTGGCTGAAGCCGATGCAGCCGGCTTCGGTGAGTTCGGCCATCTCGGTCAGCACGCCGCCGGCCAGGCCGCGCGTGAGCGCACCGAGCGGGAACAGGCGTGCGCGCTGCAGCTTCTCGGCGCGGAACTTGAGCATCTCGACAAGGCCGGGCTCGTCGAGCACCGGGTCGGTGTCGGGCGGACACACGAGGCTGGTGACGCCGCCGGCGATGGCCGCGGCCATTTCGCTTTCGAGCATGCCTTCGTGTTCGTAGCCGGGCTCGCGCAGGCGCGCGGCCAGGTCGACGAGGCCGGGCGCGACGATGCAGCCCGTGGCGTCGATGGTGCGATCGGCCCTGAAGCCGGCGGGAATGCTGCTGCCGATGCCGGCGATCTTTCCGTTGGCGATGGCGATGTCGGCCTTCTTGTCGGTACGCGATGCGGGATCGACGACACGGCCGTTGGTGATGTGGATGTTCATGCGTCTGTACTTCCGGTGACAGTCATGGCCTTTTCGGGAAACACCGTGGAACCGGCTTCGCCGGGCCACTGGTGTTGCCCCCGGTAGGGGGTTGGCGAAGCGACACGAAGTGCGCGAAGACTGGGGGCGAGCAACATTTCTATGCTTCGTTACCTGCCACGATGCTCATCACCGCCATGCGCACGGCGATGCCGAAAGTGACCTGCGGGAGGATCACGCTCTGCTTGCCGTCGACCACGGCGGAGTCGATTTCCACGCCGCGGTTGATGGGGCCGGGGTGCATCACGATGGCGTCGGGCTTGGCCAGCTGCAGCTTCTCGGGCGTGAGGCCGAAGGTCTTGAAGAACTCCTGCGACGACGGCAGCAGCGCGCCGCTCATGCGCTCGTTCTGCAGGCGCAGCATGATGACCACGTCGCAGTCCTTGATGCCTTCCTCGAGCGTGTGGCACACGCGCACGCCCATGCCGGCCATGTCGCCGGGCACCAATGTCTTGGGACCGACCACGCGCACTTCGGCGCAGCCGAGCGTGGTGAGCGCATGGATGTCGGAGCGCGCCACGCGCGAGTGCAGCACGTCGCCGACGATCGCGACCGTGAGGTTCGCAAAGTCCTTCTTGTAGTGGCGGATCGTGTACATGTCGAGCAGCCCTTGCGTCGGGTGCGCATGGCGGCCGTCGCCGGCATTCACCACGTGTACGTGCGGCGCGACGTGCTGAGCGATCAGGTACGGCGCGCCCGACTCGCTGTGGCGCACCACGAACAGGTCGGCGGCCATGGCGCTGAGGTTGGCGATCGTGTCGAGCAGCGACTCGCCCTTGGTGGCCGAAGAGCGCGCGATGTCGAGGTTGATGACGTCCGCGGAGAGGCGCTTGGCCGCGATCTCGAAGGTGGTGCGGGTGCGGGTGCTGTTCTCGAAGAAGAGGTTGAACACGCTCTTGCCGCGCAGCAGCGGCACCTTCTTCACCTCGCGGTCGCTCACGCTGGTGAAGTTGGCGGCCGTGTCGAGGATGTGCGTGACGATGTCCTTGGGCAGGCCCTCGATCGACAGCAGGTGGATCAGCTCGCCGTTCTTGTTGAGCTGGGGGTTTCGCTTGTAGAGCATCAGCGGTTTTCCTCCACCTTGAGGCTGAAGGCGCCATCTTCGGCGCGTGCGAGGGCGAGCAGTTGCGTGTTCGGCAAGGTAAGCGTGGTGGCGGCGAAGTCGGCAGCCACCGGCAGCTCGCGCCCGCCGCGGTCGACCAGTACGGCGAGCCGCACGCTGGCCGGACGGCCGAAGTCGAACAGCTCGTTGAGCACGGCGCGGATGGTGCGGCCGGTGTAGAGCACGTCGTCGAGCAGCAGCACGTCGGCGCCATTCGCGTCGAAGGGCAGCGAGGTCTGCGCGCTGGCCGAGAGCCCGCGGCGCGCGAAGTCGTCGCGGTGCATGGCCGACGAGATGATGCCGGGCGCGCCGCTCAGGCCCAGGTCCTTCTGCAGCCGCTCGACCAGCCAGGCGCCGCCGGAAGTGACGCCCACCAGCTTCGTTTCGGGGCGCATCAGCGGCTTCACGCCGGCAAGCAGCTTCGTGTAGAGCGCTTCGGCGTCGGGGATTGAACTCACGGGAGACTCCTCAAGAATTGCTCCAGGATGATGCAGGCGGAAGCCGCATCGGCGTCGCGTGCGCCCGAGGCCAGCGCCTCGGTGGTGCTGTAACGCTCGTCGACCTCGAACACCTGCAGATTGAAACGCCCGCGCAGCTGGCGCGCGAACTTCTGCGCGCGGCGGGTGTTCTCGTGCGGGGCGCCATCGGGGTGGTAGGGCACGCCGACTACCAGAGCGTCGGGCTGCCATTCCTTGATGCGCGCCTCGACCTGCGCGAAGCGGGCATCGGCACCCTCGGCCTTGATGGTGGCCTGCGGGCTGGCGGTGCGCAGCAGCCGGTTGCCGCTGGCCACGCCGGTGCGCTTGGCGCCGAAGTCGAAGCCCAGGAAGCTCTGGAAATTGGCGGGGACAACGGCAGGTGCTGGGGGCCGAGCGTTGTCGGACATCGCCGGTCCGCTCACAGGGGACCGCCGCGCACGGCCGCCCGAAGCGGCCGGCCCGCCCCCGGCAGGGGGTTGGCGAAGCGACACGAAGTGCGCGCAGCCTGGGGGCGAGCCAGGTTCATCATGCGTGACCCGCGTCCGGGGAAAGCTTCCAGGCCTCCAGACCGAGCAGCAGCAAGGCCTTGTCGTAGCGCTGCTCCACGGGCGTGTCGAAGATCACGGCCGGGTCGGCGCCCACGGTGAGCCAGCTGTTTTCGGCCAGTTCCGACTCCAGCTGGCCCTCGCCCCAGGCCGAATAGCCCAGCGAGACCAGCACCTTCCGCGGGCCGGCGCCGGTGGCCAGGGCCTCCAGCACATCCTTGGAGGTGGTCATCTCGAGCCCGCCGGGAATGGTCATGGTCGAGGCGTAGACCGATTCCTCGGGCTTCTCGGCCTGCGTGAAGACCGGCTCGTGCAGCACGAAGCCGCGCTCGGTCTGCACCGGGCCGCCCTGGAAGACGGGGGCCTCGCCCAGTTCGGGGCGGGCCAGGTGGAGCTCGATTTTCTCGAACAGCACCTTGAGGTTGATGTCGCTGGGTTTGTTGATCACGAGGCCGAGCGCTCCGCGCTCGCTGTGTTCGCAGAGGTACACGACGCTGCGGTTGAAAGTTTTGTCTTCCATCCCGGGCATCGCTATCAGAAAGTGATGCGTGAGGTTCATCGGGGCAGAATCGGCGGCCATATGCCCCCGATTTTACTGGCCGTCGACAAGACCTATCCCAAAGGGCTCATGTGGTTCCGCCGGGACCTCCGGGTGGACGACAACGCGGCCCTGTATCGCGCGCTGCGGGCCTGCCGCCAGGTGGTCTGCGCCTTCGTGTTCGACAAGGCCATCCTCGACGCCCTGCCCTCGGTCGACCGCCGGGTGGAATTCATCCGCGAATCGCTGGTGGAGCTCGAAGCCGAGCTGCGCGCACTGGGCGGCGGGCTGGTCGTGCGGCATGCCGCGGCGGTGCAGGAGATTCCGGCGCTGGCGCGCGAGCTCGGCGTGCAGGCGGTGTTCGCCAACCGCGACGACGAGCCCGACGCGCTGGAGCGCGACGCCCGGGTGTTCGGGGCGCTGGCCAACGCGGGCGTGGCCTTCCACACCTACAAGGACTCGACCGTCTTCGACCGCGACGAGGTCCTGACCCAGACCGGCCAGCCCTACACCGTGTTCACGCCCTACAAGCGGGCCTGGCTGGCGAAGGTCGATTCGTTCTTCCTGAAGCCGTACCCGGTGCGCAGCCACGCCGACGCGCTGGCGCCCTCGCCCCAGGCCTACGGAGAGCCGGTGCCCGCGCTGCGGGAGATCGGCTTCGAGAAAAGCAACCTCTCGGCGCTGGAGATTCCCACCGGCACGCGCGGCGCGGGCCTGCTGCTCGAGGACTTCTTCGAGCGCATCGACCGCTACGCCGAGGCGCGCGACTTCCCGGCGGTGCGCGGGCCCAGTTACATGGGCGTGCACCTGCGCTTCGGCACGGTGTCGATCCGGCAGCTGGCGAGCCTGGCGCACCAGCTCTCGCTGCAGGGCAATGCCGGGGCGGCGGTCTGGCTGAGCGAGCTGATCTGGCGCGAGTTCTACTTCCAGATCCTGGCGCACTTTCCGCACGTGCACGCGGGCGGCGAGTCGAAGAGCTTCCGGCCCGAGTACGACCGGATCCAGTGGCACCACGGCAAGCACGCCGACCAGCTGTTCGACGCCTGGTGCGAAGGCCGCACCGGCTATCCGCTGGTGGACGCCGCCATGCTGCAGATCAACCAGAGCGGCTACATGCACAACCGCCTGCGCATGGTGGCGGCGAGCTTCCTGTGCAAGGACCTGGGGCTGGACTGGCGGCGCGGCGAGGCCTACTTCGCGCTGCACCTGAACGACTTCGAGCTGGCCTCGAACAACGGCGGCTGGCAGTGGGCCAGTTCGAGCGGCTGCGACGCGCAGCCCTACTTCCGCATCTTCAACCCGGTGACGCAAAGCGAGCGCTTCGACCCCGAGGGCAAGTTCATCCGCCGCTACCTGCCGCAGCTCGCGGGGCTGTCGAACGCGGCGATCCATGCGCCGTGGCTGGCCTCGCCGGTGGAGCTGGAGGCAGCGGGCATCACGCTCGGCGAGACGTACCCGAAGCCGGTGGTGGACCACGCCGAGGCGCGCGAGAAGACGCTGCAGCGCTACGCGGCGGCGCGCGGCACGGACCAGCCGCCGCTCAGCGGCGCGTCAGCACGATCTCCACGCCGGCGTCGGAATGGCCCTTGAGTGTTCCCGCATCGACGCGCTGGAAGGTGATGAGGTTGTCGCGGCACCCGGTGAGCGCCTTGCTGCCCTGGAAGTGCAACTCGTAGGCACCGCTGTCCAGGCGCTGCCATTGCACCGGCGTCGGAATGCCGATGCAGGGGTCGCCAGGGTTCTGCAACTGCACCCGCCAGGTCCCGCCGGCGGCTTGAAGTTGCAGTTGCCCGTCGAACTGGCGGCCGCTCTTGACCGTGAGGCGCGCCTTCCATTCGCCCTCCAGGCCTTCGCCCGCCTGCGCGGCGGAAGGTCCGGTCGCCATTGCGGTCGCCAGCGCGCCGGCGCAGGCTGCGGCACGCCACAAGCTGCGCGTCATGCAGCGCTCCCGATGCCCAGCTGGGACTTCATCGCCTCCCACGCCACGCCATTGAGGCGGCGGGCGGTGTTGACGTTGTATGGGGCGTCGGACTTGGTTCCGCGCACCACGTAGACCGCGCCGCCGTACTCGCCGAAGGTGCGCAGCGAGCCCACGGCGGTCGGCGGACGGCCGCCGTTGAAGACCAGCACGCGCACACCGCCCTCGGTGCGGACCTCCACCGTGCCGGTCTCGGTGGCCGCGCAGGTGTCGTAGGTGCTGGTGGCGGAATAGAAGTTGCAGGCGTAGTACTGCACCGCGCCGGCTCCGGTGAACGCCACGCGCAGGATGCGCGTCTGCTGTTCGTCCAGCACCCCCATGCTGGCGGTGCCCGTGCCGGCGGGCAGGCTGACGCCGGCGGCCGGGAAGGCCGCCATCAACGCCTCCAGCGTGGTGAAACTGGACTTCTCGTTGGGGTTGGCGAGATTGATCGAAAGGGGTTGCGTCAGGTCCACCCCGCGGCGGTGGCGCAGCTGCGACCCGGCCGGGAAGGTGGCGTCAGGGTTGGCGAAAGCCATCGACCGAACAACGCCGAAGATGCTGTTGCCGTCGGCCGCCTGCATCTCGGCCACCACCTCGGCCATCTTGCGGCCGGAGATGTCGGTGACTGCGGTGTGGCCGAAGGTGCGCGTTGTGCCCGCGCAATAGTCGCTGCGGCCCGGCGTGCCGAGGGTGGTGGTGAAGGCTGCGTTCTCGTCGCAGCGCACCCAGCCGTTGGCGCCCAGCTGCATGAGGCCGTAGAGCGTGTCGTGGGTGGTCGGCGCGCCGTTGGTCAAACCTTCGCGCCGGTCGGTGAGCTTCACTTTGCCGGTGGCCGGATCAGGCACCCCGTCGGTCGGATAGGTCCGCGCGATGTAGTGGTCGGCGCGCGCGAAATCCAGCCGCGCCAGTTGGTCCGAGGCCACCGGCGTGACGGTGGCCGGATCGACCACGCGCAATGCCACGCCGCTGTGCAGCGCATCGGCCGTGATCAGCGCGGCGGTGAAGGCGTTGTCTTCGAAGCGGGCCGGATCGGTCACGGCCACGCCCCGGTAGTCGTAGAGCTGGGCGGCTTCCGGCAGCCCCAGCTGCTGCAGCACCAGCGCCTCGGCTCGCTCGAGCGGCAGGCCCGCCGCCACGCCGGCCTGCAGCAGCGAGGTCAGCGGATTGACCTGCTCGCGGTGTCCGGCGGGCGCGCTCATGGTGAAGGCCTTGGAGAAGGCCGGCAGCGAGGGATTGCTGCCGTCCACCTGCGCCAGCAACGGCGCGGCGGCGAGTTCGGCCGCCTCGGCTTCGTCGGCCGGCGTGTAGCCGATGCTGTAGGCGCCGTCGTCGCCGGTCCTGGCGGCGGCAGGCTCGCCGTCGTCGCATGTTCCGCTGCGGTTGCGGTCCACGCAGACCAGCGCCCCGCTGACCGGGCCTTGCACCATCACCTTGCCTGACACGGTGACCGGCGACGGCGGACTGGCACCGGGTGCGGCGCCGCCCAGGCCGAACGGCGGCAGACCGCCACCCCCTCCTCCGCCGCCGCCACCGCCACCGCCGCAGGCGGACAGAGCCAACAGAAAACCCGCACAGGCCGACGGAACGGCCGCTCTGGTCCAACGAATATTCATGGCTTTTTCCTCCAGGTTGTGTCGAGTGCCAAGGTCCGGCCGAAAAGCGAACCTTTGTTCTCTGCAGTGTGGGAGGACGTTCTGCACGCCGCATCGTGCAAATGCGCGATGCGCGGCGACCTGCGAAGCCGTAGCAGGTACCCCTTGCGCGTTGACACCCTGCGGCGGGGGCGCGCATCATGCAAACAAAAGATAACGCTCGTTTCCGCCAGGGGGGAATCGCATGAATCGGAATCTCGCGCTGCGGCGCACGCTCGATGCGATCGCGCATCTGAGTGACCGGGAGCCACCGTGGACCGCGCTGTGCGTCGGGCCACCAGTGCGCTGCGGCAGGGGATCGCACAACGCGATGCGATGGCACGCCAGTGGTTCGACACCGCTGAATCGGCGTTCGACGGTTTCTGTGAAGCCATCTGCCTGGCCACGCCGCTGGGCACCGTGCGGCGCGCTTCGGGCCGAGCCCTGGAGCTCTTCGGCCGGGGGCACTCGCTGCGCCTGCGCGCTGGCCGACTCTGGCATCCGCGCGTCGAGATACAGCGCGCCTTGCGCTCGGCGCTCGCGCAAGCACCACAGGCCCGTCAGCCGCCTTTCCATCCCCGATGACAAGGGCGGTCTTTGTCGCCTGGAACTCGTGCCCGCCGTGCGCCAGATCAGCCTGGGCAAGGAGTCGCTGGTCTTCATCCGCATGCACCACGACGGCATGCACTTGCTGCCAGCCGTCGACCACCTCTGCAGCGCCTTCGGCATCACGCTCGCCGAGGCACGCGTGCTGAAAGCGCTCATGGCGGGGCAATCGCCCAAGCAGCATGCCGGCGCGCAGGGCGTTTCGGTGCACACGGTGCGCAGCCAGGTCGCGTCGCTGATGGCCAAGATGGAGTGCACACGGCAGGTCGATCTCCTGCGCAAGGGCCTGTTCGCGCAATCGCCGCCGCTGGATACCGGGAGGACCCAGTGAGCCAGGACGTCGCGCTGCGCCGCGCGCTCGATGCGATCGCGCACCTGGACGATCCTCATCCGCCATGGACCGATCTGCTGCAAAGCGTGCAGCAGGTGGTTGGCGGCGACAGCGCCACCTTCATCCTGTTGGAGAACGGCAACGAACTGCTGAGCTTTCAGCAGGTCAACGTCTCGGCCGCCGCCCAGCGCGAATATGCGCAGCATTTCTGCGCACACGACATCCTGGTTCCTCCGACCCTCGGCGCACCGCCGGGAAGCTGGTTCGACACGCACGATCTGTTCTCGTCGGCTTTTCTCTCGCGCAATGCCTACTACGCCGACTTCATGTGCCGCCACGACGCGCGCCAGATGCTGGCCTGCATCGTCGACCAGGGTCCCCAGCGCCGCGGCGGCCTGACGGTGCAACGCAACACGGCCGCCTCCGCGCGCCAACTGCTGGACAGCACGCGGATCCGACGCGTCACCCACGCGCTGTGGCAAGGATTGGTGCGGCGCGACGCGCGGGCCCGGCAGTGGCTCGGCGACGCTGAATCCGCATTCGCTGCCTTCGGCGAAGCGATCTTTCTTGCGACACCCACGGGCACGGTGCTGCGCGCTTCGGCCGGCGCGCAAGAGGTCTTCGGCACGAACCGCTCACTGCGTCTGCGCGGCCAGCGGCTTTGGCATCCGTCGGCGCAGGCACAGCAGACGCTGGCAACCGGCCTTGCACAGGCCGCGCAATCGCATCAGCTGATCTGCCTTTCCATTCCCGGTGGACCGGCCGGCCGGGAACACCTGGAGTTGGCACGCGCCGCGCCGCAGCTGAGCCTGGGCGAAGAGGTACTGGTGCTGGCACGCATTCGCTCTGGCCGTTCGCAGGAAGCACCCTCGATGAACAGCCTCTGCAGCACCTTTGGCATCACGCCAGCCGAGGCACGCGTACTGGCTGCACTCGTGGCGGGCCAATCACCCAAGCAGCATGCCGGCGCACAGGGCGTGTCTGTGCACACGGTGCGCAGCCAGGTCACCTCGCTGATGGCGAAGATGGACTGCACGCGGCAGGTCGACCTGGTGCGCAAGGCGCTGCTTGCGCCCTAGCCTTCGGAAGACCGGCCGCGGCCGATGCCGGACTCAGGCCGCTGCCAATGCGGCGGGCTCGCTCGTGTACGCACGCACCAGGCGCAGCAGTTCCTCTTCCGAGTACGGCTTGCCGAGGTAGTGGTTCACGCCCAGCGTGCGCGCGTATTCGCGGTGC
>Ga0207709_10000806_pt1 | contig 24399 bp, 41 predicted proteins | sample KBSM34metaG_FD_184397 | JGI IMG/M metagenome (GOLD analysis project Ga0207709, IMG submission 184397) | Miscanthus rhizosphere microbial communities from Kellogg Biological Station, Michigan, USA - KBS M3-4 metaG (SPAdes) (version 2) | ecosystem: Host-associated > Plants > Roots > Rhizosphere >...
ACTTCGCGCTGCTGCGCGGCCAGGTGCATGCGCTGCTGATCGACGGCTGGGACACCGGCTCGGTCAACGCCGTGCTCAAGGAGTCGAACCCGGATCCGACCCGTCCTGACGGCCAGGTCAAGGCGCGCGCTCAGTTCGTGCTGACATGACCTCGACGATCTGGACCCCCTACGCCACCGCCACGCTGAACGGGACGCAGATCGACACGCTCTTGCTCAAGGGTGCTCGAGTCGAGATGGGCCTGAGTGACCCCGTTTCGAAGGCGTACGTGAAGTGCATCGGCGATCCAGGCTGGGGGCAGGGCGATGCCCTGACGGTCACGCTCGGCGGCGGCTACAACAACGTGACGCGGTTCCCCGCGGGCTCGGTCTTTCAGGGTGACTACCTGAACAGTGGCCCGAACTTCGAGCTCGTCGGCCGCGGGCCCCTCTACGCCGTCCAGAAGTATCGGATGAACCGTGCCAAGGGGCTCACGCTTACCGACCTGACGGGTGGGCCCGCGACGGACGAGGACATCCAGAAAGCCGTGCTGGACATCGTGGGCGTGTCCTACACGGCGGGCAACATCGGCGGCACGGGCATCGTCCGCGGCGCCCTGGCGCCCGATGGCTATACGTGGCGGCGCGGCGAGACGGCACTGGCGTACTCGCAGCGGCTGACCAAGGCGAGCCTCGGCTACAAGCTGGTCGAGTCGAACGGCGAGATCTTCCGCACCCAGGTCACGGACGGTATCCCAACGGGCGCGGCCGACTTCACGCTCACCGAAGGCATCGACATCTTCGAAGGCGCCCACACCCAGCGCGAGACGTTCAACCGGTTCACATCCTGGGAGGTGACGGGCTTCGACTACGGCGACGGGTTCGGCCCTGTCAGATTCGGCAACCCCGACGTGATTCCCGACGGCGAGGAGAACTACGCGTACTCGAGCGAGATGATCGAACGCGCACTCGACAGCGACCCTGGCGGCGGTATCTCCTGCGAAACGGTCGAGGCCTACGTGGAGAGCAACACCGACCACGAGATCACCCACCTGAGCGGCCTCGTCACGCCGCGCGACGACAGTTTTGGGCCCGGGCAGATCATCATCGTCAACGCGCCGACGCTCGGCGTGAACGGCCAGAAGCTGTGGCTCGTGGGCGTGACGTGCGAGACGGACCCAGACTGGTACCTGACCACCCTGGAGTTGGTCGGGTGAGCGTAGAAAGCATTCTGGACGGCGCGTTCACGGAGCTGCTGGCCAAGGCGCATCAGCCCTTGCCAGACGATCCGCGGATCCGCAAGCCGAGCACGCTCAACTTCCAGTGGTCGGGTGAGGGCGCGCCGCTGGTGCTTACGCAGGTTGGCTCGCGGAAATTGGTGATTCCCTACCCGGCACGGATCCAGTGGGCACGCTTGTCCGCAGGCGATGCGCTGGACAACCCGGTGGCTGTTACCGCGACCGTGCGCATCAACCTGACGTCGTTCACGACGTTCGGCGCATCGGTGCCGCTCAGTGGCACTGGGACCATCCCGACCATCACGGCCGACTCGATCGCCGACTGCGACCTCACCGGGTGGCAGACGAACCTGCTGCCGGGGGACTGGCTGGTAGCGCGGATGATGACGTACTCGGGCACGGCGGAATGGGTCTCGCTTGACATCATGATTCGCCCGACGGGCGACGACATCGGCGTGACCGACATCACCGACGCCGGCGCGGACACCATCGTAGATAACGACGGCAATGTCGTCGTGCTGAGGAGCTGATGCCAACTTCACACGCGAACCTCACGGGCCAGGACCTCCACGTCGACAAGTCGGTCAAGCAGGCCGTTCGCGCCGCGAGCACGGCAACGATCACGCTCACCGCGCCTGGATCAACCATCGACGGCGTGACGATGTCCAACGGCGATCGGTTCCTGGCCAATAACCAGTCGACCTCGAGCCAGAACGGGATCTACGTCTGGAATGGCGCGGCGAGCACGGCGACTAGGGCATCCGACGCGGACGCAACGCTGGACTTCGTGTTCGGATTCCTTGTCTACGTGCGCGAGGGCACGGTCAACGCGGCCACGTACTGGGTCTACTCGCAGTCGGCAGCAGTGACGGTTGGGTCGACGGCGATCACCTTCAGCCAGATCTTCGTCGGCTCCGCCCTGGCCGACCCGACCACGACGCGCGGCGACCTGATCACGCGCGGGGCGAGCGCGCTGGCGCGCCTGGCCATCGGCACGGTCGGCAAGTTCCTGGGCACTGACGGCACCGATCCGCTCTGGACGAACAGCGCGCAGTACTACGGCACGACCGGCAAGACCGGCGCGACGGTGCCCGCGGCGTTTGTCGGCGGTACGGTGAGCGGCGCGCCGAGCACGGGTACCTTCGCGGTCAACGACTTCGTCATCGACCAGGCCGGCAAGGTCTGGTGCTGCACGGGCGCGGGCTCCCCGGGCACCTGGGTGCAGTCAGGCGGTGGCATGGCGAACCCGATGACCACCAACCAGGACATCATCGTCGGCGGCGCCTCGGGCGCGCCGGCACGACTTGCCGTGGGCGCCAACGGCCAGGTGCTGTCGATCGCCGCTGGCGTGGTCGGCTGGGTCAACAGCGCGTCAGGGTTCAGCAACCCGATGACGAGCATCGGCGACCTGATCTTCGGTGGCGTCGCTGGTCTGGCGACCAGGCTCGCGATCGGCGGCAACGGGCAGGTGCTTACAGTTGTGGGCGGCGCGCCCGGGTGGGCGAACCCGTCAGGTGGCGGGGGCGGCGGAACGACGAACAACACGGCCAGCTCGCTGTATCTGGCCGAGCATTACATCTGAGGTGAGCCCGCATGGCAGCTAACACGACGCCTATCTTTGTGATCACGCCCCATCTGGGGATGGTGCGGATCAGCACCGCCAACACGAACCGTGACGGCACCGGCACGCTCGGCGACGTGCTCACCGCGACCACGTTCGGCACGCGCATCGACCGCATCGTGATCGAGGCGACGGGCACGACAACCGCGGGCATGATCCGGCTGATCATCTACGACGGTGTGTCGGCGTCTCGCCTCTGGAAAGAGATCAACGTGTCCGCGATCACGCCGAGCGGGACGGTGCAGGCGTTCACCGCGACGATCAGCAGCCCTGATCAGAACCCGCTGCTGGTGCTGCCGGCTGGCTACGTGCTGCGGGCGGGCACACAAGCCGCGGAGACGTTCGACGTCATCGCGCACGGCGGCGACTACTAGTCGTGAATCAAGGCTTTGTCGGCTGGTCTGTCGCGCCGCGGGCGCAGGGCGGGCTAATCGAAAAGATCACGGTGACGGGCGCGGTCAGAGCTTCGATTCTGTTCGACCGCATCCCGCAGGTCTACAGCGACCTGTCGCTGGTCGTGGTCGCACGGAGCGACACGGCGGCGAACGGGACGAACCTGCAGGCGCAGTTCAATGGCGACACGAGCGCTATCTACAACTGGCAACGGTTGGACGCGCTGGCGGCGTCAACGTCGGCCGATGAGCACTTCAGCCAAACGTCGGCCGTGCTCATGAACATCGCTGCAGCCAACGGCACGGCGGGCTATCCGGGACAAGCGCTCGCGTGGTTCCCTGGCTACGCTGGCGCGGTGTTCAACAAGGGCTTCAGCAGCATGGGTATGGTCAACATCAACAACTCGACCCAAGGGTGTCAGTTGCTGACCTACTGCGGCCTGTGGCGCAGCACCGCGGCGATACAGTCCATGCTGCTCACCCCTGCCGCTGGCAGTTTCATCATCGGCTCGGAGTTCCGTCTGTACGGCAACCCGTAGATGGTCGAGCCGGTCGTCGTGTGGAACAACTACGCCGGCTCGTTCCACGGGTACGAGTCCAGCCCCGTAACGACGGTTCACGTTCCGGATGCGCTCTGGAACACTTGGCCGGACTCGACCGACTTTCCTGGCACCAAGACGTGGTTCGGGCAGTTCTCGTGCGCGTTCTTCGACAGCGGACCATTCCTGCCGTCGGGACTGATACTGGTCAGCAGCGGGGGCGGGCCGTTCAAGTATTTCGGGTCGCTACGCCCAACCTCGCACGGGGGATCCGGCATCATCGGCGCGTTCGGCAACGGGCTGATCGACTCGCAGACCATCGCATTCCAGATCCAAGGACAGGGCGGCGACGGGCAGCTATACCAATGGGCCGGGCTGAACCTCATCCTTACCGAGCCCGTACCGGGTACGCCGGGCTACCTGCCGCCGCCTCCGCCGCCCGTGCTGGTGCCCGTGCCGGTCGTCCATGCGCTCGGCGTTATTACGCATATGTTCTTCGGGGAGCAGGTCGTGGTGCGGCGGCAGAGATCTTTCGCGCAGGTCGTCGGGTGACCGATGCGGTCGTGCGCCCGTTCTGGTACGGCACCGGCGCGCCGGGCGGGGTGCAGTTGGACAGTATGGTGATGCCAGTCTTCGCTCCTGGCGACAACACGAGCCCGTCAACCGGCGGCACCTCAGCAGCCGAGGCGTTCAAGTGGTCGATCACCGACACGCTGACCGACGTAACGCCCATTCCCGCGCCGCCGCTCTACGACACGACGCACTATGCATTCGTCAAGCAGCTAGCGCTGGAGGTGGTTACGCCCGCTGTGCCCGCGACCACGCTAACCAACGCTGCGGTGCGCCTCAGCACCGGCTTCGTCGGCAACTTTCAGGCGGGCTGGCAACTGTTCTACCGGGCCAACCCCAACTACGTAGACCAGTCGATTACGCCGCTCGCGCCGCCCGACTTCCCTGGCGTCGATGAGTTCCTGCAGCCGGTCACGCCCGCAGGATGGCAGGTTGTTCCTGGCCTGGAGTCGCAGCGCGTCCATACCGACGACGTGAGCCTGGGCATCTGGGACGCGATGGGCACCTTCGGCAACGGTGGCTCGACGGGCCGGGTGACCCAATACCTCGACCTCGTCATCGGCGTCACGACGCAGGCGCGGTTCTGGCCCGTGACGTTTCCGGTGTTCGCCTTCCTGATCTTCACGTACTCCGAGCTGGCGCAGCCCGGTGCCTGATCGTCGGTTACGATGTTCAACGTGACGTGATGGGTGAGGTCACCTTCAGCGCCGGCGCGCTGGCCATCATTGGCACGCTTGGCGGATTGCTCGTTGGCACCATCGGGCTGTTGTTCCGACAGTTGATTGCCAGTAAGGACCAGGCGCTCAAGGATGTGATCGCCACGAAGGACATGGCCATCGCCGACATGCAGTCTCAGCGCAACAGTTACCAGAAGATGGCCGCCCAGAGTATTGGCGCGCTCGAGCTGGCAGCGAACCGGGCCCGTAAAGCGAGGGGTGAGGGGCCGATTGAGTTTGTCTTGCCGGTCGTGCCGGAGCACAACTCGCCGACGACGCCCGCGCAACTCGACGCGGCTGAGTTCCACACCATGCTCGCGAAGGCGACCGCATTGGCGCTCGACCTTGACGTTCACCTGGTCGACCCGCGTGCGCCGGTTGGCGGGATCGTGACCTTGCACGCGGGCGAGTCGGTCACCATCACGACGCCTCCTGAAGGCCGATGAATGTTCGATCCCTCATGGGTCGTGGCGGGCATTATGGCCGTGGTATCGACCCTGTCGCTCACGGTAGCGACCCTGTACCGGGGCCAGATCGCCGCGCTGCGGGAGCGCATCGTCTGGCTCGAGGGCGAGTTGAAGACGCGTGGGGTAGAGGCGTCGGACCGCGAGACGCGACTCATGGCCTTGATCGGCCGAACCGCGGATCTGGGCGAAAGGAGCGTTTCTCTGGTCGAACGGGGAGCGCACCGATGATCAGATTGCTCGAACGATTGCTCCATGTCGAACCACCGCCCGAAGGGTCGGTTATGATCACAGCGGCTCCAAAACCGGACCACGTCGCCCGTATCGACGTGCTGCAAACCCGGGTAGACAGTCTGGAGGCACGGGTGGAATCTCTCGAAGAGGAGCAGCAGGACCGTGAGTCCAAGCCGCGGTGATCAGCGTCAACGACCTGATCCGCTGGTCATGGACGATCCTGACCGGGCTTGGCGTGTTGTTTTCCCTGTGGAACCTTCGGGAGGTCATCCTGGATAACCGCGCGCTCGAGCAATCGCCTCAACGCGGCATCGAAGTGCTGAGGCTGCAGACACAATCGGCGATCTGGGATCACGGGCTGATCATGGCGGCATTGCTGGCCGAGTTCATCGCAGGGGTGAGCTCGTTCTTTCAGGTGAGCATGGTGGCACTGGTCGCCCTGATCGCCTCGGCCGCGATCCTGGTGATCCTGTCGGCTGGGCAGACCCAGCGGCGTCGACGACTGTTTGAAGTGCTCAGGCTACGGAGGCCGAACAACAACGGAGGTTCCTGACGTTGACCCCACAAGACGTCCCGCGCACCCGACTTAGACTCGTGGCGGTGTTCGCGACTGTTGCCCTGGTCGGCATGTCGTTCACCGCGTTCGCCCAACCCGTGGAACCCGAGCAACCTTCGCTGGCGGCTTCGACTGCGGGCCCCTGCGGCATCGCTCAGCCCGTGTTCTGCGAGACGTTCGACCAGGCATTCCCGGTTGGCGGCAGCCGTAGCGGCCGGCTCGACGGCAAGCTATGGGGTGCGTCGCGCATCCTCGGCGCCGTCAGCCTGGGCGGCAACCTGCTCAACTCGGCGAGCCCGTCGACGATGCAGGCGTGCGGCGGCTCGAGTTACACGGCCCAGCCTGGATCGACGGACATCATCGTTTGCAACGGCCAGCTGCGGGAATCGCAATACGACGAACACGGCGTGACCACACTGGCGCTCTACCCGAAGCAGCCGTTCGACTTCGCGGGAAGGACCGGCGTCGTGACGTTCGACGTCAGCAACGACACCAGCGGCAGCCATGGAGCCTGGCCCGAATTCTGGATCACCGATCAGCCGGTACCCGCGCCCTTCACCCACAGCAACCCGTGCGACATGTGCTCGGTGCCGCGGAACGGCTTCGGCATCGACCTGAGTGCGGGCATTGCCTTCAATCAGGGTTTCGGTGGCGACTGCGTCAACGACGGTACGCGCCGCTGGACAGTGGCCGGCGTCAAGACCTTCAGCAACTACGTCGAGCGCGAGATCAACCTGTTCTCCTCGCCCGACTTCCACGCGATGGGCTGCGTACGCCAGCCCGCGGGCCCCGATGGTCCGCTGAACCACGTCGAGGTGCGGGTCTCGCAGTCGCAGATCAGCGTCTGGGCGACTCACCCGGGCGAGACGCAGTTGCACCACCTGGCCGATATCGGCAACCTGAACCTGTCGTTCACCCGCGGCCTGATCTGGCTCGAGGATGCCCACTACAACGCCGAGAAGGCCGCGGACCCCAGCACCCGGACCCCGAACCTCGCCAACCACACCTTCACCTGGGACAACGTCGGCTTCGACGGGCCTGCCACCTACCGCGACATCTCGCTGGATGTGCTCGACGCGATGTCGCCGACGAACGTCAATACGGACGCGCCGGGGCTGACCGGCAAGCTGCTGAACCTCGGCTGGGCAACACAGCCGGCCGCGCCGGTCACGCTGACCACGGCCGACGGGTTCACCCAGCAGCAAATCGACATGTCCACAGCCTCTGGCCGCGGGCCGCTGCTCATGTTCAACATGGGCGACAACAACGACGGCAAGGGACTGCAGACCATCAACTACTCGGTCAACGGGCACGCGCACAGCTCGCAGCTGCCGTTCTCGACGGTCGGCACGGCGTACCACAGCATCGCGCTGCCGGTACCCTTCAGCGACCTGGTCGCGGGCCCGCAGACGATCAAGCTGTCGGCGAACAACCCGATGATGGTCACCAACGTCAACCTGGTACTGTTGGCCGCGGCGCCTGTGCCGGATCAGCCGATCCCAACGGACCCGACACCGACGCCAACGGCAACTCCGAGTGTAGTCGTGCCGTCAGCCACGGCGACGTCGACCGCGATCGCCGAGACGCCTGTACCGACGGCTACCGCGACAGCCACACCGGCGCCGACGCCCGCGCCCGACAGCGTGTGCGAAGTTCTTGTGATCATCGACGGCAAGCTCAACCAGGTGAACCGACCAAGTGAGTTCTGTACGGACCAGCAGTGAAGCTCCTCACGTACTACCTGCGGTTCATCGTCGTCGGCCTCATGAATCGTGGCAGGCCCATCTTCTGGTGACCGTGTGCTGAGCGGCATCGACATCTCGAATCTGCAGGGCCCGCCCGCCGTTTACCAAGGGCAGGGCTGGTACATCGACTCCCAGTTCGTCATCGTGCAGGCCATCCCGCGGCCGCGGCCGAACGGGCTGGCCGCTGACCAGCTGCGCGCGGCCCACGAGGACGGCAAGAAGGTGGGCATCTACTGCTGGCTCTGGCATGACCCATCGTGGCGCCTCGCGGCTGATGTGCGCGAGGACCAGCTGCTCAGGCTCGCCACGGTGCCCGAGGACGTCGCCCTTGACATGCGCGCGTGGCTCGACGTGGAGGATGACCAGAGCGCGGCGTGGGCCGCCAGCGGGCTGCAGGTCCGCAAAGATGACGTGCTGCGCGCGCTCGAAGCGCTCAATGAGTGGTCGGCCGCCCGCGGGCTACCCGACGCGGGTATGTACACCAGCCGCTACTACGCCGATCGCCTGCTCGATGGGTGGCTGCCAAACGGAGTGAAGCTGTGGCTGGCCAGCTACGGAGTCGAGCCAGGCTCGCTCATTGGCGGCGACTGTGTGGCGCACCAGTACACGAGCACGCCGATCGATCAGGACATGATGCTTGAGTCAGAGATCATCAACCCCGACTTCCCAGGCGTGCCACCCAACCCACTGCCAACCGACTGCGACGCGTACCGCTCGGTCATTGAGCGTGGCGTCAACCGTCTACAAATCGAGCTCGACCGCAAGACGGCGGCGAGCAAGCCGGCCGCGCTGAGGCGCACGCTTATCCGCGAGATTCAATCGGAACTCTTCGCCGCTCTATCATCTTGAAAAGGGGACTCGCATGCCGCCGATTCATCTGATCCTTCTCGTAGCAGCATTCCTGCTTGCGCTTGGCGCGGCGATCTTCTCATGGCCGCGGACAACGCCAGCGAATGCACCGGGCGTCGGCGCCGCGCTCGGCTGGCTCGGCTTTGCTTGCTTCGCCCTCGCCGGGCTGGTGCCCTGAAATGCTCTGGGCTCTGGTCGTCATCCTGCTCATCGCCTGGATGCTCGGATTCACCGTATTCAGCGTCGGCTCGCTCGTGCACGTCCTGCTGGTGATCGCGGTCGTCGTGGTGCTCTACAACCTGCTGGTGGGAAAGAGGCCGGTTCCCTGATGGCCATCTACCTGGCCTGGGGGATCATCGGCGCGGTGGTCGGGCTGATCCTCGCAGGCGTCGTGATCGGGACCTACAACGTGATCACCTGGAGGATGCGATGACTCTGACCCCGCAGCAGCAAGCCGTGGTCTGGCGGTTTCTGCTGATCCTCATCGTTACCGATCTGCCGATTCTGTCGGTGCAGCTCGCCCAGCCGGTCTTCGACTGGCGGCTGCTCCTGGCCGGGCTGCTCACCGGCGCCGCGGGAGCGCTCGAGAAGGTGCTGAGTCCTCAACTGGCGAATACCATCCTGCCCAACGCCAAGATCGAGCCCGACACGAAGGCGGTTCCTGGCCCGACCGTGGCCAAGTCGCTGAGGCCCTTCTGAAGGTAGCATCACCCTGCGGCGTGGTGTACAGACACGATCCATAAACCGCACGGCTGGCACGACCCGACTGTGGGCCTGGCATGGCAGGCCAACCAGCAGGAGCAGCGTGGAGAATCGGGATTCGCTGCCGCCGCCCATCACTGAGTTACGGAAGGGGGTGGTCCCCAGGGTGCATGAGTTCCCCTACACGTAGCACAGCCCGCACTGGGGACGCCGGTGCGGGCTGATCTTTAGTCACGACTAATCCGTCGTCTCGTGTCCATCGAGTCCGCCCATCCCAACAGGCCAATCCCCAGCAGAATGGCGCCGACCGCAATGGCCGGTGCGGGCCATGTGTAGAGCAGTATCTGCGCGTCGGTCCAGTTTGGGTTCTGCCAGCGGGCGGCCAGGTAGACGCATACGTACCCCACCACGCCGCCGAGGAGCGCCACCCAGCCTGAGCGCCAGGCGATGCACGCCAGTCGGCTCAACTGGCTTTCATGCGCTTGTAGTGCATCCTCTTCGACGGCACGACGTCGCTGAACTGGACGGGCGCCAGTTCAATCGACATGTCGCCTGTCTCTTCTGTTGCGGATACGACCGACCATTACGGTCGATATCCCAAATCTCGCCGCTAGGCTCTTTGCAGATTCCCCTGCCGCGTGGGCGGCGCGCAGTTCGCGCACCTGGTCGGCGGTCAGTTTCGCTGTGCTCGCTCGCTCACCGCGGGCGTGTTGTTCGGGTTTTATCGCGCGGCCTTTTGCGACCATATCGCGGTTGTTGTCGGTAACTGTTCCTAGGAACAGATGATCGGGCCGGACACAGGGCCGATTGTCGCAACGGTGCAGCACCCAGAGTCCATCGGGGATCGGCCCGAAGTGCAACACCCATGAGACCCTGTGCGCCTGCAATGGTCGCCACCGGCCGCCAGTAGAACCTATCTGCCCGTAGCCGTTCGTTCTCTTCGACGCGGTCCATACCCAGCATTCGCCCGTCTTATCGACCTTTGCCCAGAACCGTTCCTCAGCCGATGGAGACTCCTTCTTCCAGCACGCCGCGCAACGTGTACCCCCCGAGTGGCCTGCCTTTTTACCTCCGCAACTGGCACATGTTCTCATTTCATCCTCCGATAGTGCGCCCGCCGTGTTGGCACGACCTCGGCCCAGTTCACCGTTTCGTAGGGAACGGGCATCCCCGCCCTGGTCGCGCACGGTCGCCCGAACTCGATACACGTGGGGCAAGTTGCGGGGATGCACGGGTCGGCAGCCAGCTGGTCGACAACCTCGCCTTCGGGCACCTGGTGGACGGTAGTGGTCCACCGGCAACCACAACTTGAGGTCAATGAGATGGTTGTTTCGGGTGCGAACATCACGGCGCGGGTGTTTCACCTGCACCGCCGCACTTCGGACACGTCTTCGGCTTTACCAGGCCCAACAGAACGGCCGCCGCGCTCTTGACGGGCAGGTCCATCCAAAACGACCACGGCTCCTCGTCTGCAGAGTCCGCGACCTTGCCGCAGCCATCGCACTTCAAGCACTTCGCCATCTCACCGTACCCCGTTGAATTTGCGGTCTCTGAACCCCTTGACCTGTCCTTGAAACGCCTCAGGATGCTTCTCGCGCAGCCTGGCCGTGTTCGCCGCGATTTCGCCGCGCAGGCACGGGGTGCAATCGGTCCGCTGGGCCTGCTCGACCAGCATGCGGTTCAGGTCGGAATCGCCGGTGAGTTGCACGTCAACAATGTGCTGACATCGCGCGGGAATAACCAGGACGGCGAAGTTGGTCATGAGTTGTGGTCGCGCCCTGGAAATGGCACCTGGAGTTGAGCGGCTGCCGCGGGCGTCCAGCACTTCATGTGCAACAGGCTCCCGTCATCCTCGCGAAAGAACCGCTGTTCGTAGCCGATCTTCTCCGCGCAGCCGACGCAGTTGCGGTTGGCCATCGCCCGCGTGGCCGCGCAGTCAGTATGCTCGCAGGTCGGCTCGCACGGACCGCATTCGGTACCCGGCGCTGGCAATGCTGATGCGGCCATTTAGAGCCTCCCCATGAGCCGAGAGGCATCCGTGTCGGAGATCGGCGCGTAGACTGGCCTGTCCCAACCGATCGTATCGGCGTCTTCTCGCGTTGGCACCAGCTTTGAGGGCCGCGGTTCGGGCTGAGAGTCGATCAGCGCCAGCACCAGGGCGCACGCCGTGCTGTGTTTGCAGCGCTGGTCGGGGTGCCGCTCACTGTCAGGGCACGTGCAGGTGTCAGCGCTCGTGACGTAGATCTGGCGCGGGTCACTCTGACTCGGGACGGCGAATGCGCGGCCGACCAGGCGCGTCCACCGACTGGCGCCCGCGGCGATCTCGAGCGCTTTGCGGCTGCGAGAGTCGAGGAGGACCGTCATGGCAGCTGGCCGAGGAGTACGTCGCGCTTGTAGGCGCCGCAGATGCAGGTTGTGTCGAGACATTCGGCCAGGTCGATGCGTCCAGTCTTGACGTTCCAGCCGGCGCAGCGGTGATCGTCGAAGTAATGGCCGCACGTGCAGACGGCGGTGTCGAGGCTTCGGGCGGTGCTGTTGCTCATTCCTGTATCGTACAGAACCTAACAACAAAGTACAACACCGTATTGCGTCACAATGCGCGCCGCTGTAGGATGTTGCGTATGATCGACAGCGTGCCCCGTTCCACCGGCTCGACCGATGAAGCCGACTACAAGGCTCTGACCGTGAGGATTCCCCTCGAGTTGCTCAACGATCTGAAAGCCGTTGCCAAGAAGAAGGAGCGCAGCCTGAACTACGTCGCGGCTCGCGTGCTCAGGCGCGGTCTGGATGAGCTACGGACAGAAGGGTGGGCAGATGCTAGCGATTGACGAGCCATTGAATCCCGCAGAGTTAGCCATGCTCGAGGCTGAGCACATCGGCTCGGACACAATCAACGACGCCAATATCAGCTATAGCGGGCCTGGTTGTCCTCGTTGCAATGAACCGTGGCCATGTCGGGTGAGCCGGCTTATTCGCTTGGTTCAGGTGACGGGTATCCTCAACTCGGAAATGCCGTGACTGAGCCCATCAGCTGGGTGGAAACGGTCGCGACGCATGACGAGTTGCAACGCGCGCTCGTCATTGCGCGCGGCCTGATCGAGTTCAGTTACGGACCGTCGACCTGGCGCCAGGTTTTGGCGCAGGCCCGGAAACCAACCGACCTGCCCTACTCGACTGACGACACGCCTCGACGCCGGGTTCGGGATTGGCGTGGTCCGCCCATCCAGCCAAGCCTGCGCATCCAGGTTTCAGACATCGCGATTTCGCCCGAGAGATATGAGGCCATCAGAGCCGGACTGGTGGAGCTCATCGCCGACGTGAGAGGTCGAGCGACGCCCGCCGACCCTAGAACAGCGCTTGCTGCGCGCCCGCGACCGGCTTCGGCTTCCGAGGCTTGACGAGCTGGGCCGTGAGCCAGTGCGAGACGCGTTTCGTCGGCGGCCGCGGCTGCTCCATCCTGAGCCTGGCCACGCCTGGCGCCACGTCGTAGCGGCGGCTCACGATTCGGCGTAGAGGTCGGCTGGCGTGCAGCCGAGCGCGTCGGCCAGACGACGCACCGTCGGCGGGCGAGCATCGCCGCCGCCTTCGAGGCGCGTGATGGTGTGGCGTTTGACGCCGGCTTTCTCCGCCAACTCGTCCTGGGTCAGTGCTGCCAGGACGCGCTGATGCCTCAGGCCGGGCAGTTTGACCACAGTTGCGGAGATGATACCCAAGGCAACCATCTAGACTCGCTCCGTACGCTACTTGTGTGCTTATCGTATCTGATGTGTATGATTTGGGCCATGCCGATGCGCCAATTGCCCTGCGACGACCCCAAGCTCGCCGCCCGCCGCGCGAAGGCACGCGAGATCTACGCCCGCGTCATCGCCCCGCGGAAGCGAGCCGCCATGCCTGAGGAGCCGCCCCGCCAGGTCGGTCGGTACGTGTTCGAGCCCGTGACCTGCCCCCGCTGTGGCGACGTCTTCCGCGGTTCGCGCCCGCTGCACTCGTACGCCTGCCACCGCAACGCCGGACACTGCCCTTGGTCGAGTGAGGAGGAGCGGGCCGCGCACGCCGCGCACGTCTACGCGGTCAGCAAAAAGATTGCCGTCGAGCATCAGTGGGTCAATCGGCACTCGCGCCCGCCGAAACCGATCGGTCGGCCGCGCACCGCGGAGCCGAAGGTCAGAGTTGAGCACGTTGCGATCCCGCCGCTGCACACGGGGCACGAACTATTCGAGCGCGCCCGCGCCGCGCGGCGGTGCTGGCCGCAAGCGCCGGCTGACGGGCAGACGGCCCATCCGATATGGGAAGACCTTTTGAGCGAAGGTGTGCTCGCGCTGCTCGAAGGTCGCGACCCCGCCGAGGCGATGCGCCGTTTCTACGCGAACGAAGGCCCGCCGATGCTTTCGATCTACGCCCCGTTGCCTGGCATGGGCGACAAGACCCTACTGGATGTACTTGCCGCATGACGGTGTATCCTCGCCCGGCATGGGACTCATCAAGTTCGGGCTTGCCGTGCTGCTGTTGCCGCTGCGCGTGCTCTGGCAGCTCGTGCAGCTTATCGATGAGACGCACGCCGAGCAGGTCGCCGAGCAGCTCGAAGAATAGGCGTACGAGTGTTCGATCCGCCCACGGCTGACCCGCCGCCGGCGGCACCGAGCGCCCCGACAATCTCGATCCACGTCCCGACCGCCGAGGACATTGCCCGCACGCTGCTAGACGGCGTGATGGCCCTCCTCGGCGACGGGCTCCAGAACGGGATCAAAACCGGCGAAGCCCTCGTCGGCGCTATCGCTACGTCGCCCGTCAACATCTACACGCGCACCCCGCCGGAACTAACCTATGCCCACCCCGCGATCATCGAGATGTTTGGCCAGCTGCGCCTCGTGGCGTTGGGCATCCTGGCATTCCTGCTCGTCATCGCCGGGTTCGTCCACATGGTCGGGCCCGTCATGGGTTCGCAGCTGCCGCTGCGGCAACTCGCTATCCGTACCGCGTTCGCGGTCACCGTTTCTACGACTGCGCTGATGTGGGGAGCGTTATTCATCGACGCGGTAAATCGCCTTGACGCGGTGATCATGAGCGCCTCGCTCGGTACGGTCATCCTGCCGTGGCCGCACGGACTCGACCCGGTGCAACTCCTGGCCGCGCTGGTCTACGCCATCGTGGTGATCTTCCTGTTTCTCAAGCTCGCCATGCGGATGGTCTGGCTGCTGATCCTGCTGGCGATTGCGCCCGTAGCGCTCATCCTGTACGTCGTGCCGCAACTGGCGTTCGTTTCGGCTGGTTGGGCCCGCCATTTCTTCGGGAACCTGTTCGGCCAACCCTTGACGTTGATCGTGCTCAGGATCGGCTCGGCCGTACTGGTTGGGCATGACCCGAGCCCGTTCGATTACTTCATCGGCGCGGCCGTCTTCCTCGTCGCCATGCAGATGCCCGTATGGTTCACATTGCTGGCCTTGGGGTCGCGCCACGGCGGCACCCTGGCCGCACTGGCACCGAGTCGGCTGATGCCCTTCCTCGCGGGCATGGCGCTACCGGCGCGAGCAGCGCTGGCCGGGGCGGGCATGGCAGCGAAAGAGGTCAGCATCGCGCGACAGATCCGAGGCGTACGCCAGCCGTGATTTTGGCCGGCGACTTCGAGGATGGCACGCCGTTCGTCACCTGTTACTGCGGTGGTGTTGCGCACCCGGCAACGATGGAATACCGCGGGCTAGCCGAGGATGAGCCGTGAATCTGGATGACGCCCGTCAGATCTGGGAGATTGCCGTCGAGGTCTGGCGCTCCACGCCTACCGAGGCGCACCTCTCGCTGGCCGTGCTCGCCGCGCTGATCGTTGTTGACGCGCGCACCCGGAAGGTGCAGCCCGCCCTGCGCGACAGACAGCTGCCGCAAGAGGACCTCCGTCGAGCGGCCAACACATCTCTGCTCCGCCGTCTCTGGTGGACCCTGCGGCCGCCGCACGATGTGATGCGCGTCGACGGCCTGGTCATCGATCGGACCCGGAAGCCCCACTGTCTCTGGCTCGCCCCTACAGGGGGCGGGAAATCGGCGTCGGTGGCGCGCGTGCGCGTCGACGGCGCGCGGCCGACGCTCATTGTCACCCCCGACGTCTCCGACCCGATGCGCGACGCCGTGCTGCGCCTGGACGGGGTGCTGTGGACAGCCTGCGTCTCGAGGGTCCCAGTCAACTTCCTTATGGGTACGCCCACCGAGGTCGCGGAACGGCTAACCGAGGTGTTTCGATCGGGCGGTGTTGGCGCCTGGAAACGAACGGCACGGCGCGCAACTGCCGAGGTGATCCGACAGCTTGACGCACTGGGTGAGCCACGGTCCCTGGAGTCCATCGGAGAGCTGCTGCAGGAGATGGTGCAGTCGGACCGCGAGCTCAAGGTGGTGTGCGCCGGCTGGGTCAGTCGGTTCCTCGACCTGGCCGACCAGTTCGGTGAGAGTGTCGGCACGGACGGTGCCGACATCGCGGACCTCCTCAACGCAGGCAGGACCGTGCTCCTCGACAACGACAGCTTCGACCATCCCTCGCTCGGCGGGGACGTTGTCGCGCTGGGGCTCGCCGAGGCGAAGCGCTGCGCCAGTTTGGTGCCCGCCGGGTTCCGCCTGATCTTCGAGGAGGCGGGGCAGCTGGGCGAACGCATTGACCTGGCCGACCCATTCTTCAGGGCCGGGCGTCGGCGGCGGATCGCGGTGGACGCGCTGACTCAGGCGGAATCAGACCTGGACGAAGGCATCAGCGCAAACACCGCCACGCGGGTCTACTTCGCGCAGGAGCTCAAGAGCCTGCAGAAGGTCGCCGCGGACCGGCTTGGCCTCGACTACAAGGCGCTCGATCCGGCGAATATGCGGGACTTCACGGCGTGGGTTGCGCACGGGAAGATCAGGCGGCTGGTTCGGTTCCCGAAGCCGCCACGGGGTCTATCCGTCGCGGATACCCATCTTCTGGAGAGTGACGGATACGGGGTGGCGGATAGGAGCAAGCGGCGGATCGAGGTCATTGAGCAGCAGCGGCCAGTTTTACGAGCGTTGCCGCCACCGTCGCGAATGAGTCAGAAACTGTTGGATGGGCTCGAGCGGCAGGGCGGGTGTTTACGGTGGAAGTCGAGTCTGAAGCACACGAAGGATGGCTACGGCCAGGTCTGGATTGAGAAGACTGCGGAGCGTGATGGGTATTGGGACTACGTGCACATTCTGGCGTGGGAGCAAGCCTACGGGTTATTGCCGCGGTCGCCTGAGGGGAAGAGGATTCTGACGATCGATCACCAGTGCCGCGTACACGATTGCGCCGAGCTCACCCATCTTGAGCCCGTGACGCGGAAGGTGAACTCGGAGAGGCGATGGCGCGTGGTCGGGCACTAGCCCGGGCGCGGCATGGTGCGGCGCTTGGTTCGCGTCGAGTTGGTGCGGCCGCGGGGGCGTGCATCGGGATTGATCTTGGCTGCCGCCTGGGCCTGTTCGATCGTGGGGATGACGGGGCCGCGGCCCAGGGCGGTAATCCTGCCGCGGAGCGTCCAGAGCGTCTGGCGGTCAGCCAGTGGCAGCTTCGAGACATCGACGACGCTAAGGATCTCGAGGAGCTCGCGGGCGCGTTTGGCGACCTCGCGGAGCTGCTTGTCGAGCCTGAGGCTGCGGACTTCGCCGCGGGCCTTGTCCTGCGACCACGACTCCGAGGCGGCGCGTTCGGCCAGGTCGCGTCTGACCTCGACGTCCAGCACGATCAGGAACTCCTCGGCGACCGACGTCGACAACCTGCCAGATTGGACATAGCCGGACAGCACGCTGTCGGCGTAGACGCGGAGGCGCTTCGAAGCCCACGACTCCGTACGGTTGAGCGACGAGCCGATCTGCGTCAGGGTGAGGCCGGCCAGCGCCAGACGTTCAAGGGCGAAGGCCTCCTCACGGGGCTTCCAGGCGCGATTGTGCACCTGGCCAGAGATTAGGGCGAGGTAGGACTGGTCGTCGTCCATGGTGCGCACGACCGCGGGGATGGTGCGCCACTGCGGCTCGAGTGGGTGCTGCTCTTGAAGCAGCTGGAACGCCGCTCGACGACGATGGCCGCCCAGCAGCTCGTAGCGATCACTGATGCGTCTGACCGTGATGGGCTGCAACAACCCGAACTGGCGGATGTTCTCGGCCAGCGCGTCGACCTCGGCGAGGTCCTTGCGTGGGTTTCTCGGGTTCGGATCGACCAGGTCGAGGGGCAACCTGACGGCCTCGGGCGGGCCCAGCTCGGCAAGTTCCTGGGGGTCGAGCAGACGCAGCTCGGTCGTCATACAACCAATCTCACAACCAAGAGTAGGCGCCAGTCAACGGTCAACGATGAACTCGGACGCTTGCGAGCGTTCAACTGAGACAGACTACACCACCCTCAAAGCGGGTCAGCCGATTCCCCCCTTCCGCACCCAACACGCTAGCCGCGGTCAGTTTTGAGATTGGATCGGCGGCTCGCGGCGTACAAAAGGTGGTTCCGTACAACCAAACGTACAACCACAGGTCGCTAGCGGGGCTTCCCGCATGTGGGACACACGGGGCTCAGCGTGGCTCCCAGGGGTATAGCGAGCGCGCGCGTGAGCGCGTCGGCCGTGTCCAGTACCTGGCCCTCGAGGCTGTGCAGGTAGATATTGGCCGTGACTTCGATTGACGCGTGGCCCATCAGCTCAGAGATCGTCTTGAGCGGCACGCCCTGACTCATCAGCAGAGAACCGTACGTGTGGCGGAGATCGTGCGGACGGTAGTGCGGCAGTCCGGCACGCTTCAGGTTGGCGTGGAACTGCTTGACTATCGTGTTGCGATGGACAGGTCCGGCCTGTGGCGTCGTCAGGACCAGGTCGCTCGGGCGCCAGTGTTGGCCGAGCTTGGCGAACGTCGCGCGCTGCGCGTCGCGCAGGTCGGCCAGGGTGTCGGCCGTGACGCGCGGAATCGGAATACGCCGCGTGCTGTACTTGGACTTCAACGGCACGCGTTCAGGTACGCCGTCGGGCCACTGCAACTGACGACGGATGTGCAGGACAGCGGGGCGGGTATCCGCGGCTGCCGGCAACATCACGTCCTGCCAGCTCAGGCCCAGCGCCTCCCCACGCCGCAGACCCGCGGTAAGCAGCAGCAGGTAGAACGCATGCAGGGGATCATTGCGGGTCGCCTCGAGCAGTGCGCGAGCGTGCTCGGGCGGTAGGGACTTGCCCTTCGGCTCATCGTCGTCGTCTCGATCCTTTGGCGGCTTGACCAGCGCGACGACGTTGCGCGGGATGATGCCAAAGCTGACTGCCTCGTTGAGCGCCCGCGACAGGAGTGCGCGGTGCAGGCCGATCGTGCTCTTGGAAAACCCGAGCTCGAGCAGGCTCGACTGGTAGGTCAGGATGTGCTGCGGCTGCAATTGGCCGAGGCGTCGATGCCCCAGCCCGGGCGCGATGTGGTTCAGCAGGATCCCGCGGTACCGCACCAGCGTCGCGTGCTTGACGCCGTTGTTCGCCTCGAGGTCGTCAAGATGGCGGGTGAGCCACGCTAAGACCGTGATCCGTTGGTCTGCCGGCCTGATGCCCTTCTGCAAGTCCGCCAGCGCGGTCGACAGCTTGCCCGCCACTTCGGCTCTGGTTGAGCCATAGAGCCACTTGCGCGCGCGCTTACCGCCCTGCCAGCCGAGGTCGACGGCCGCGGCCCACTTGCCATTGGCGCGTTTGGCGATGGTGCCCTCGCCACGGCCACGGCGAGTCAGACACCCGCCTCTCGTTCGGCGAGGAATTGCCGCCAGGCTGGCTGATATTCGGACAGGCAGCGGATCATCACCAGCTCGGGCACGTCGATCGCCGCGGCGGCTTCCGCACTGGTCGCGCCGAGTTGCAGCATTTCCCAGGCGCGACAGGTCTGTGAGTCGTTCAGCCGCATATTCGGGAACGGAATGGCGGTCACACGACCCCGTCGCGGCGGGGGGATGTGCATCCGTTCCTCGTGGTCTTCGACGGCTTCCAGGGCGGCATCTTCGGCGGCCTGGGTTACATAGCGGGTCACATTGACGATAGCGCGTGCGGGCGGTTCGTCCACTTTCGCCTCCAAAGTGAGATCAAATGTAGAACCCGTGTTCTATGTGGTCAATGCACGGCTCGTGCCGCGCTGCCTCAGAAATTTGCCGACCGAAACGAGGGGTTTGCCTCAGCTAAGAATCCGACCGAAGGTGAGGTCGGTGAAGCAGTGCAGCGAGCCAGTCGGCATGATCTGGTGCGCGCGTTGGCGCCGCGGTATCGGCACGTGAGCAAGACCGAGAAGGGCCAGATCCTCGACCAGCTGTGCGAGGTGACTGGCTATACGCGGAAGTACGCGCTGTCGCTCCTGACGGACCCACCAGCGGATGAGCCGCGCGCCAATCGAACACGGCGGCGCTCGGCAAGTTATGGACCTGAGGAGGTCGAACTACTTCGGCTGTGTTGGTTGGTCACCGATGGCATCTGCTCCAAGCGCCTCGCGCCGTTTCTACCTGAACTGCTGGACCGGTTGCGGCGGCGTCAAGCACTGCGCGAGTTCCCGGTCGCGGTCCAGGCGCGTGTCGCAAGCATGAGTGCGGCCACCGTCGATCGCGCGCTCAAGCCGCTCCGCGAGCAGACCAGGGCGCGGCGTGGCATCAGCACCACCAAAGCCGGGACGCTGCTGAAGCGGCAGATCGCCATCCGCACCTTCGCCGATTGGACCGATGCGCGGCCTGGGTTCTTCGAGATGGACCTGGTTGCCCACTGCGGTTGGAGCGGCGCTGGCCCGTTTCTGTACACGCTGAGCATGGTTGACGTGGCGACCGGCTGGGTGGCCTGCGCCGGGCTGCGCGACAAGCGTCAGGAGACCGTGTTTCACGCCTTGCAGCGACTCCAAGGCGAGCTGCCGTTTCGGATCCTTGGCCTCGACAGCGACAACGGCACCGAGTTCATCAATCGCGTCTTGCTGGAGTATTGCGGTGATCAGGGCATCACCTTTACGCGCTCGCGGCCATACCTCAAGAACGACACCTGTCACGTCGAGCAGAAGAACTGGGCCGTGGTGCGTCGCCTGGTCGGCTACGACCGCCTGGAGTTGCCAGCCTTGCCAGCGCTGGAACGCATCCACGACTTGGCCCGCGACTACATCAACTTCCTCCATCCCGTTCGGAAGCTTGTCAGCAAGACGCGAAGTGGTCCGCGCGTCACCCGCCGTTACGACATCGCTCAGACGCCTTTTCACCGGCTGCTGGACAGTGGAGTGCTCTCGATCAAGATGACGAACGAACTCAAGACCCGCTCGAAACACTTGGATCCGTTTCGCCTCAAAGTCCAGATCGAGGCCGCGCAGCGGACGCTTGCGGCCCGCGCCGTTCGGTCGGATTCTTACGTGAGGCAACCGTGAGCCCTCGGTCGGATCCTAAACTGAGTCATCACGCTGCACGACCGTGTAAAGGCCGGAGCGGTGTTCACGGTCGAGGGCTGAGAGTCTGGATCGCTTTCTGCTGCCATTGCTTGCAGTCGGGGCAGGGTTTCGAATTGCAAGGGCGGGGGATCCATTTCTCGTTGGCTACACGCACGAACTTCGGATCATGGGGCGACGACGTGCCGTCCCGTCGCAGGTAGTGATGGGTGATGGCCAGAACAACGCCGTTCGGCCCGTGCATCTTGAAAAGCAGCATGAGACTTTGCGTCTCGGGAGGCTGGTTGTAGTCTGGGTTGGCCGCCGTCTTTGACAGGACAACCGTCTCGAGATGCTGGCGCTCGGCGCGATTTACGATATCCAGCTCGTTCAATTTGGTGCGCACCTGCCACAGGCAGAGCCACCGTGTTTTCACTACACTAGGCATCCCGGAGGTTCCCGTGACGACCCGAGCACAGCTTCAGAGTCTTACCCGCGCGTATCTGTTGGGGCTCATCTCCCAGCCTGAGTTCCGCGCGGCACTTGTCGAGGCAGCCGACGCGCTTGCTGAAGCTGATGAGGCTGTTCGGACGCTGTATGGCCGACTCTGGGACCGTCTGAGCGAACAGGACTACGGCCATATTGACGAAAGCGCAGTCAAGATTGGGGCGGCGGAGCTGATCGGCGAGTCTGCTCCACGAGCACAGATCTGGCGCGGACCAGCGGATCTCACATCCACTCGAACCACCGCGGCATGGCCGGTCGCGCCTGCGATCGAGATCGTAAGCTCCTTCACACCGTCGCAGCTCCCATTGCAGCAGACCAGCACGCAAACCGCGGGAGTCTAAGCACCTGGAGTTGGCGATGGGAGCATCCCCGGAGGCGCCAGCCCGAACTGGAACTGATGGATGGCCAGGGTATTTCCGTTCACTTCGAGGTGGAAGTACCCGGTCATCGCTTGTGGAATCTGAATCCCTGTAAGCGCGAACGCGAACGGCAGGCCGAATTCCTGGCCCGGCCGGGTCCCGGGCGGGCGGCCGACTTCGGCCTGAGCCTCAACCAGCGGATCAGGCCCGATTGGTTGCCTATCGGAATTCAGCAAGCGAATACGCATGAGATGCGTCTCGCTCGTCAGAGTCCACGGGACGGCGAGCAAGACGGCGATGAATGCCTGCCCGATTGGGCCGGGCATTTCGCGAAATAGCATTCCGCCGATGTTGGCGCCGCTGATGTAGAGCTTCGAATCCAGGGTGAGAGCGGCGTAGTCGCAAACCGCAAAGATGCGAGCGGTGATCTCCCCTCCGGGTCCTGGTCCCGGGCGTGTGCGCCCTGCTCTACTCCTTTGAGCCATTGCTACTCCTTCGTCATCGGGTGTTGTGGTCCCTGAGGCTGTTCGCGCCTGATCGCTTCGGCAAACGCCAGCCACTCCTGACGTTCGTCTTCGGCCATCGTCGGCCAGGCCGCGAGGACGGCCTTCGCATCCTTATCGGCCCGCGTTGGCTCAAAGCCGGCGCCGCGGAGAGACGGCGCAGATTCCGAGGTCGACTTCGCCTGGATGAACGTGGGCCGATCGGTCCCCTCATCCAGGGCAACGATGTCGCCTCGCCGCTCCACACCGATGACGATGGTGCCGCCACCAGTGTTTGCCAGTGCGGCGACGGCCTCGGACAGCTCGCGCACTTTCGTCACGTCGACCTCGTCCAGGCCATCGATCATGGTCAAGACCTGATCCGCTAGCGCGATCGTCACGGGCCTTCCGTGACCCTCCTCGACGCCGTAGAGCTCGCAGATGGTGACGCCGAGTATCCGCGCGATCTTGGGCATGTCCTCCGCTTGAAGCTGCCGACGGCCCGTTTCCCACTCGTACACCGCCTGGTAAGCCGAGTCGCCCTCGTAGCCAACCCGCTCCCCCAACTCCCGCCTCGACAGGCCGGGCTTCTGGTGTTTCCGCAGCGCGTGTAGTCGTTCCCCAAGCTCGGACTGTGGCACGCGCCACGATTCTCCAATGAATTGCCACGGAATCCATTGACACTTAGTTATGGATTTCGTAAGGTACGCCTATGAGTTCCATAAGGTCCGAGTCGGGAGGTCGCGAGCGACTTGTCCCGCAGGCCGTCCAGTTGACTCGAGAGCAGGTGGACTGGCTAGACGCTCGCGCCCTTCGGAATCAGACGTTCTCCAGGGCTGCCGAAGTTCGCGGGATCCTGCAGGCGGCAATGGACGGGGAGCGATTGAAAGAGGAGGTGCTGGCGGCATGATGAAAGGTGGATTTCACCCCGAGAGTCGTCTCGGGCAGGGCCTCGCGGAGATTCAGGTCGGGGCGGTGGTCTATGGGCAATTGGACCGGGCGGAAGACGCGCTCGTCGACGACCTGCTGACGCGTCTGCGCACCTGGCTGGCAAACTCGCCATGGCACATCGCTGAGCTCGAGGGCTGGGAGCAGCGCTGGCGCTCGGCCGACCGCATCGCGGACCAGTCGGTCATTGAGATCGGCGCCGTGGCTGTGCAGGCCGGCGGTTATCTGGGGGCGGTCGCCATCCCGTGAACGACGCCGGCGCAGCGCTGGTCTACTCGGTGGCCGAGGTCGCCGAGTTGCTCAGGATGGGCGAGAACCGCGTCTACGAGATGGTGGCGGGCGGGCGTATCCCCGCGATCAAGTGGGGTGACCGCTCGATCTGCATCCCTCGCCAGGCGCTTGCGCAATACCTGGTCGACGAGGCGTTCCGCCAGCAGACCGCGCGCCAACAGCCGAGCGATATCGCGACGGCGCTGGCGCGAGTGACCCAACCTGGCAACCGGCGGCGACGCGGCGCGTGACGGACCACGTACTGAGTCGCCCTGCGCACTTCGGTCACCTGCGCCGTCTTCGCGTGCGCACAAGTGGGCACTTTGCAGGGAAACGGCTACGCACGGAGATCGAGCGCTGCTTGACCTGCAACGGCGAACTTCTGTCGATCAATCAGACCGAGGAGCGTCGCCGCCCCGTACCCGCTGGCGGGATTCGCCAGTAACGCAAACGGCCCGCCGCATTGACCCGGCGGGCCATTCAGATCGGAGGGACAAGCATGGTGTCCGCAACGACCATCGACATGGTAGCGCAGGCGACCAGTGTCGCCCCGGCGGAGTTGCCGCGGTTGGGCGAGCTGCCTGAGCGGTTCACCGTTTCGGTGACCAGGCTCGACATCGCCTATGGGATCAAAGAGTCCGGCAACCATTGCCCCATCGCGTGCGCGGTGCGGCGGGCATTCGAGGCACTCGGCGTCACGATCATCACGCTGGACGTGGACGACACGAACTGCGATGTGCTGCTGCCGCAAACCGAGCAATGGGTGGCCTACCACCACGACGCGCGCACCTTTATTCGCCTCTTCGATTCTGAGGAACGCGTGATGCCGCGCGCGGTCACCTTGTGGCGGGCGGCTTAGCCGTGACCCGCCCAGTTG
>Ga0207709_10000814_pt1 | contig 24173 bp, 20 predicted proteins | sample KBSM34metaG_FD_184397 | JGI IMG/M metagenome (GOLD analysis project Ga0207709, IMG submission 184397) | Miscanthus rhizosphere microbial communities from Kellogg Biological Station, Michigan, USA - KBS M3-4 metaG (SPAdes) (version 2) | ecosystem: Host-associated > Plants > Roots > Rhizosphere >...
CCGGCCGTTGGCCTGAGTTTGCACCGTATCGCCGGGATATAGCTCTGTATCGGCGTTGGCTGGAAGCATTTCGCGCGTGGCGGCCCGAATGACGCGGACGTCGCCCTCAAACGAAACGAATCGCGCTCCGGCGGGATGATTTACAACGGCAATATCCTTGAACGGATTGCCGTATTTCCAGACGTAAAGGGCAGCGCCGGCAGCGCTAACGCACAGCATAAAAATGGCGATTACCAGATAGACGAAACGCTTCTGAATAATCCACCAATCAAAAGCGAAATGACTGGTCTTATTCCTAACCATTGGCTAAATCGAACTTCGGGAAGGGGCCCGCAAGTTGGGACCAGGATGTGAGTCCAAATCAGGCAGCAACACCAGTTCAGGAATTTAACACACGATGGAATGAGCGTACAAGATGTTTGTACACGAAGTTTTTTGCCACGGATTAACGCGGATTTTCGCTGATCGGCAAAATTAGTCGGGTTTTTGGTCGGCTTCGTTGAGTTCCTCGCCGAGGGGAAGGTCGAAATCGGGCGGGAGGTCGACCTGAATGGTCGTGTCGGCTTCGGGTGGGAATATCAGCGACACGACCACCGAACCCACCAGCACTACGGCCACGAACCCGAGCGAAAACTTAATCGGAATGAGGACGTGAACTGCTCCCAGCAGCATCTTCAGCCCAATAAATGTCAGTACAAGAGCCAATCCGGTGCGCAGGTAACGAAACTTCTCGACCACGCCCGCCAGCAGAAAGTACATCGATCTCAGGCCTAAAATCGCGAAAACGTTCGACGTGTAGACAATGAAGGTGTTGGTCGTAATCGCGAAAATCGCGGGAATCGAATCAACCGCAAAAACCAGGTCAGAGACTTCAACCACCAGTAACACGAGCAGCAGGAGCGTTCCCGTCAACTTTCCGTTTTGCCGCGTGAAGAACTTTTCTTCCTCGTAATGACGCGTAATCGGCAGAAAGCTCGTGACCGCGCGAACGAGGATGTTCTTTTCCGGCTGGACGTCGATCTCTTCGTGCCGGAACATCTTAATTCCCGTGTAAATCAGGAAACCGCCGAAGATGTAGATAATCCAGTGGAAGCGATTGATCAGCGCCGCGCCCACGAAAATCATCGTCAAACGCATTACCAGCGCGCCCATCACACCCCAAAATAGCACGCGATGCTGAAACTTTGCGGGGACCTTGAAATACGAAAAGATCAGCAGGAAGACGAATAGATTATCGACCGAAAGCGACAACTCGATGAGGTAACCGGTAAGAAACTCGTAGCCTCGTTGCGACCCCTGATAATGAAAGACAATGGCCGCGAAGCACAACGCGAGCGTCACCCAGACAGCGCTCCAGATCCACGCCTCTCGATATCGGATTGTGTGAGCTTTGCGATTGAAGAGGCCCAGATCGAGGGCCAGCATGGTTAGAATGAACAAACTGAACCCAATCCAGAGCCAGTTGTTGCTGCCTATTGTGTCCATTTAGGAGAGTCAAAATAGCATCCGAGTTTGATTGGAGCAAACTTGGGCTTTGAGCTTTGATCTTTGTGCTTGGTTCAGACAAAGTACCAAGTACAAAGGTCAAAGGTCGTCGCTGGGTTGCAGCATTTCCGTACTCTCACTTACAATCCGCAGTTTCTGAAAGGTAATCACCAATGCTCAAAGCACTAAGTCGACTCGAACGAACGCGCAATATAGTCATCCTCTTATTCGCCATCCTGATGGCCGTAAGCCTTGTGATTTTCTACGCTCCGGGCCGCAACTCGAGCAGCCTCGACCCCAGCAAGAACACGGAAGTCGTGGCCAAGGTCGGTTCCAGGAAAGTCACCATCGCTGACGTCGCACGCGTGAGAGAAAACTACGCGCGGATGTTCGGGAACCGCGTCAACCTGGCCCAACTCGGCGGTAACAAGCGTTTCCTCGATGGGATAATCGGCCGTCACGTGATTGCGCAGGAAGCCGAGCGTCTCGGCCTCGGCGCCAGCGATGCTGAACTCGCCGATAAGATTTACAAACGATATGCGGATGCTTCCGGAAAGTTCGTCGGTGTTGACCGGTACAAAGAAATCGTCGTCTCGCAGTACGGCGATGTTGAGAGCTTTGAGAACGAGATGCGCGACGAGATCGCGCAGGAGAAACTGCGCGCATTCGTAACTGCCAGCGTCAATGTTTCTGACGCACAGATAGAAGAGGAATACAAACGACGCAATACATCTTTCGACGTCAGCTACATCGCACTCAGCGCCGATAATCTGGCAGAGAAGATTCAACCCAGCGACGACGAGCTGCGCACTTATTACGACAGTCACAAGACTGATTACCGTTTTCTCGAGCCGCAGAAGAAAGTTCAATACGTCTTCATCGACACTGAAAAAGTCGGTTCCACGCTACAGATACCCGATTCCGATCTAAAGACCCAATTTGACAGCATGCAGCCGCAGTTCAAAGAGGCAGGTGTCAAGGTCCAGCAGATTCTTCTCAAAGTTGCGCGCAAGGATCTGGATGCGCAGGTCGAACAGAAAGCGAAAGACCTGACTACAAAACTGCGTGGTCCAAACGGACAGTCGTCCGAGCAAGCTTTTTCGGAAGCCGCCAAGGGACAATCTGAAGATCCAACGACGGCACGAAACGGGGGTTTCCTCGCGAAGCCGTTCAAGAAGAATCCGAACAAGCCAGACGGACTTTACGATCGCACCGTCGACATGCAAGTGGGAGAAGTTTCTGACATCCCGATCCGCTACGGCGGCAACTGGTACATCCTTCGTCGCGGCGACAGCGTTCAAAAGACTTTTGCCGAAGCGAAGCCTGAGTTGCTTGTCTCTGCACGCAACAGCAGAGCTTATAACGGAGCCTTCCAGCTCGCGCAGAAAGCGAAGAAACGTCTGGAAGAAACCAAGGATCCACAAAAAGTCGCGCAGGAACTTGCCGGCGAAGCACACATGAACGCGGCTGACATGGTTCGCGAAACGCCATTCATCAAGCCGGGCGATGACGTCCCGAATATCGGATCCAATCAGCAGTTCGAGCAGGCTTTGGAACCGCTGAGCAATCCGAAAGACGTTGGCGAAGCGACTGGTATCAAAGGTGGTTTTGCTGTTCCGATGCTCGTGGAAAAGCGAGAGCCGCGGGTTCCGGAGTTTGATGAAGTAAAGAGCAAAGTCGCGGATTCCATCAAACATCAGCGCGCGAAGGAGCAGTTGGAGCAGAAAGCCAAAGACATTGCTGCAAGTCTGACCGGTCCGGATGCGATCAAGGCTGCCGGTGAGAAAGAGGGTTTTGATTCAGCCGCCGAAGAGTCGTTCAAACTCGGCTCATCGCTCGGCAAGGCAGGTATCAGCACTGCGCTTGATGACTTGATCTACGGTATGAAAGCGGGCGACTTCAGCAAGACTCCGATCAGAGTTGAAGACAAGTGGGTGATTGTTGGCGTCACGAAGCGATACGACGCCGACCAGAGTGGTTTTGCCAGCCAGCGCGACACGCTGAAGCAGTCGATGATCAGCCAGCGACAGGATCAGGTGTTTGAAGATTACATCGCGGGTGTTCAGCAACGCATGAAGAGAGATGGCAAAATCCAGATCTATCAGAACGTGTTGGACCAGCTCGAGGAACCGGCAGCCGAACCGAACTTCCCCGGAGGTCTGCAGGAGTAGATCCCAGATTTAACAGAATAGGTCCTATAAGACCTATTCTGTGTTCCTATCTTCCAAGTAGTGACCCAACCTCAGCCTGGGCTATTGTCGTACGAATTTGCAATTCATTTGCCTGCGATAGGATTTTCATATTCGCGAGGGCGCTCTTTGCGAGCACGCCCTTCGCTCCTGACAAACGACCAGCCAACAGCGCTCCGAATTGTTGTAATCCTTCGAGGGTGTCGCCGAGGTTTTTAGCAGCCTGTGCGTTAACGGCTCTTGCGGCGATGAATAACTGAAGGTCGTTTTCGGTCGTGCCGACAGAACCATAAACCTGTCGCAACGTTCGCAAATCGGCAGCGATCGGAGCGTTGCCGATATCGAGATTCGCGATCAACTGCTCGGTGACGTTGCTGCCGAATCCGATCACTGCATTCGGATCGCGATTGGCAAGCGCAATGAGTGCCGCGTTCGCTTGCTTGCGAGAGCGGCTTGCATCGATCACGCTGCGAATGCCGGTTGGATCTCCGAGTGCGAGTATGTTTCCGTCGAGCGGTGCGGCGGCCAGCTCAGTTATTTTCAGATCGAAGAGACCGAGGAGTTTCAGGTTCTCGTCGAGTGTGAAGATGTAGATCGTCTTGTCCTGATACTTTTCTTCGCGATATTTACCATTCGAAGCCACTCGACCTGCCGCAACCATTGCCGCCGGGCTGAAGCTTCCATTGGCGAGTGCGACAGTTTGCACTTTCGTCACGCCTTCAGACGGATAGGTGAAGTGAACTCCGAGAGCGACCTGCTGAAACATGCGCGGGTCGAGACCGGTGCGATCCTTGAAACGATCGATGCTTGCATTGACTTCGCTCAGCTTCGCGGGGTTGCCGGCGAGTATGCGCGGCATTGCCTCGCTCAGAAGTCTATTGATTTTAATCTGGGCCACTGCGTCTGACTCCGGCAATGAGGACATGAGTGTTGGGAGTGCCGTTTGAGTGTTGCGGGCGCGCGTCTGGGCTTGTGTCTCGATTTGTGAAACCAGTGCGATGAATGCAATCGCGACGGTCAAAAGTGTTCTTTTCACTACAAACTGCCTTTCTGCCAAAGGAAAATATGAGAGTCTAGTTGATGCCTCAATCAGAGCCCCGGGTTGCGCGCCGGTCAGAACCACCTCGCGGTAGCGGGTGGGTGCGAAGCCAACGTGACTGTCAATTGTCAGGCTGCTCACCCACCCGCTACCGCGAGGTGGTTCTGATCTGTTTACGAAACTCGGCAAACGTAACCTTCTGATAATCTTTCGGAATCTGAAAAAGAACGTTATCAACCTCAACCGAAATCTCCGAAAGCTCCATCAAGACGCGCGTTCCATCGGCTGATTTCGTCTCCGATTTAATCGGCATCCCCAGCGCCTCGTCGATCCAAATCAACGTCTCACTTACGCTGACGTTTCCCGCACTGGCAGCGTTAACAACAACCCGGTATTTGTCCGCGTTTCGCCCGCCAATCGCTTCCTTGCCAAGTGTTTGGTAGCTGCTTTTTCCCGTCTCAGCGTGCAATAAACCTTCAGGCGAACGCTCCAAAGCGTCGTCGTCCTCGTTTGTCGGAAGCTCGGAGCCTGGAGTGACCTCAGCATAGATCTTTTCACCCGGCAGCAGCACAAACCTGCCCTCAGGTCTTTCAAGATAAGCGATCGTTTTCGACGCCATTTGGGATTCGGCACGACGCAGCTCGCCGTCGCGCGCGATCAGATTTCTGGTTGTTACAGTCTGACCGTTCGCGGCCACGACTGTGACGTTGCGGATTGCGCGGAAACGATCCGGTTCCTTAGTTGGAAACGGAGGCGTTGAGGAAACCTGCGGTTCGGTTGTCGAGTTTTCGTTCGCGGTGGAATTGCTCTGCGAACGGCAGGAGACCGTGAGCAGGGCCAGCGAAACTACGATCAGCTCACGTCTCCACCGCAAGCTCATACGCGTTCCAGCAAGAGCGCGAGTCCCATGCCGCCGCTCACGCAGAGGGTTGCGAGACCGAATTTGGCTTGACGCTTTTGCATCTCGTAAATCAGCGTGGTTGTGATACGGACTCCGGTACACCCGATCGGATGGCCCAATGCGATTGCGCCGCCGTTGACATTCAAACGCTCCGCGTCGAATCCGAGTTCGCGATCGCATGCGATCACTTGCGCGGCGAATGCTTCGTTCAGTTCGAGCAAATCGATGTCGGAGATAGACAGATGCTGTCGCGCGAGCAGCGCGCGCACGGCGGGTACAGGACCTATACCCATTATGTCGGGTGCAACGCCGCTGATCTCATAATCAACAATTCGAACCTGTGGTGTGGTTCCGAATCGGTTGAGTCCTTCTTCACTCAACACCACGACAGCGGCTGCGCCGTCAGTGATACCGGAAGAGTTGCCGGCAGTAACTGATCCATCTTTGTAGAACACGGGCGACAGTTTCGCGAGGTCCTGAAGTGTGGTTCCGGCGCGGCAGTGTTCGTCATGCGAAAAGCTCGTCGTCTCGCCTTTCTTGCCGCTGATTTCAAGAGCCATCACTTCGTCTTTGAATCGTCCCGACTCAATCGCCGCTTCCGCTTTCTGCTGCGAACGCAACGCAAACGCATCCTGTTCCTGCCGAGAGATTTCGTATTGTCGGGCAAGCTTTTCGGCGGTTTGGCCCATCAACAATCCTGAAAGCGGATCGCTGAAGCCGTCGCGGTACATACCATCGACGAGCTGCATGTTGCCCATGCGTACCCCCCAGCGCGCGCCTTCGGCGAAATACGGCACGCGCGACATGCTCTCGGTGCCGCCGGCCAGAACCGCGTCGGCACGACCGAGCATGATTTCCTGCGCCGCGAGAATGATCGCTTTCAATCCCGAACCACATGCCTGGTTGATCGTGGCAGCGGGCACTTCCTGGGGAACGCCCGTGCGGAAAGTGATCTGGCGCGCGACGTTTGGACCACCGCCGGCCTGCCGTGCGCATCCCCAGATCGAATCAGTGACTTGATCGGGCGAGATGCCTGCGCGGCGCAGACTCTCCTTTGCGACCGCTACACCAAGGTCGGCTGCGCTCCATGTAGACAGCGTGCCGCCGAATTTACCGATTGGCGTTCGTACTGCTCCTGCAAGAAAAACGTTCTTCATAAGTTGACCAAAAATGTAGCACAGGGTAGAAGTAGGCCACAAAAAGGCACAAAAAGCACAAAAGTCACAAAAAGGCGCCTCACATGCTTCAAGACCTCACGACTCTGAACCTGCGTAAGTCTGCGCACGAACAAATTACTGCACTGTTGCGCGAATATGCGGAGTGGCTGTTTGTCTCCGATGGAACGGTACAGCCGCTGCGACGCGAGGAGATCGAGCTCAGCTTCGTTCAGCAGAAACTGATGTTTTCTTGCTGGACGGAAGTGGGCACTCGTGTGTGGCGGCTCATTGGCTGGGATTGGAATGGACAACTGCTCGAATTGAAAGTCTCGCGACGGATGGGAGCGGAGGTCTCGCTGATTGAGTTGATTCCACGCACCACCGCGAAAGTTGTTACGGCCACGATTCGCGCCGCACGGCAGATGCTCTGTGAACGGTTGGCCCAACTGGCGGCAGCGTTGGAAACAGAGACGAAGGTGGAACGATTGTCTTTGAGTCGTGGAACAAAGCCGGGCCAGCCTGGCCGTTACGCGCAAATTATTCTGCTGAGAAGACGCGAGCGAATTGCCGTTACTGGTCCAGTTGTTTCCAGCCCTCCGTCTGCTGTTGACGCGTTCATATCGTCCGCATTGCTCTGGTTTCGACGCACATCGGATCGCACGAAGCCTCCGTTTGTTGAGCAACTCTGGTTGATCGTTTCTCCCGAACTGCTCAACCCGGTAATCTACCGCGTCGCTCTTTTGCGTGGTGGCCTAAGAAACATCATCAAAGTATTCACAGTTGACGATCAACTGACGACGTTAACTGCAGTCCCATGCCCTCACAAAGACGAGTTATGGAAGAAAAAACTCGCCCGCTTCCCACCAGTTGCCGCTGCAACGCCGGGCGAACTCAGTTCAGCAATCGTTGCTGAAGCACCGGACGCGATCGATGTGGTCCATTCACGCCACGGCGAAACACTGCGTTACTTCGGATTGCCATTCGCGCGCGTGCGTTCGTTGCTCGCACGCGAAAGAGCCTGGTTTGGTATCGACCGCGCGCATCGTTGCCCACTCGACGAATCAACGTTGAACGACTGGCAAAACCTGCTGCACGACTTGCGCGAGTACCGATCGCCGTCGGCGCTCGATCATCGTCACGCCTTCTACCGCGCCGCACCGGAAGCGTGGCTCGAATCGATCCTGCGCCGGGATATCACCAAACTCGATCCGGGATTGATCATCGCGCCACTCCACGCGCAGTTCCGAACTGCACGCGGAGCTAAACTCGGAATCAGGCCAATCGATCTCCTCGCACTGCGCCAGGACGGTCGGCTAGTTGTGATTGAGCTGAAAGTCTCGGAAGATCGCGAGCACGTTTTGCAAGGCGCTGATTACTGGCGTCGCGTTGAAGCACATCGACGCCGCGGCCACATCGCGAAAGCGAAACTCTTCGGCGCGCGAACAATCAGCGACGAACCGCCACTCGTTTATCTCGTCGCTCCCACTCTTCGCGTTCACCCGGCCTTCCAGACACTCGCCTACTGCATCTCCTCCGAAATCGAAATCTATCGCTTCGACATCAACGAAGACTGGCGCTCCGGCGTCCGCGTCATGCGCCGCCAAAGAGTTAATTAGCCGCAGATGAAGGCGGATAAACGCAGATCTGCGTTCATCTGCGGCTAAAAACTAATGCTTAACAAAAATACTGTCGGGCTCGTTGCTCAGTGGCGGTGGGGCCATGCTGGCGGTTGCGGGGGTGGTAATGTGATCGAGTGTGTCGTCCTTCGCGTAAATGCCAGACACGCGCATCTTGAACTCATCGGGATTAGTCGCGTTGTGCAGTGCTTCTTCCTGTGTGATGAGTCGCGATTGAAGTAGATGGAACAACGACTGATCGAATGTCTGCATGCCGTACTGTGATGTGCCCGCCGCAATCGCTTCGCGAATCAGATATGTCTTCTCTTCATTGATGATGTGATCGCGAATGGTACCCGTCGAAACGAGTACTTCAATCGCCGGCACACGTCCAGCGCCTTTTGCCGCACGAACGAGTCGCATCGAGATCACGGCCTTCAGAATCCCAGCCAGCTGAATGCGCACAGACTTCTGCTGGTGCGACGGAAACGAGGAAACGATGCGTGTGATGGTTTCTGTCGCATCGAGTGTGTGCAGAGTTGAGAGCACAAGGTGTCCCGTTTCCGCGGCCGTCAGTGCTGTTTCAATCGTTTCGTGATCGCGCATTTCGCCGACGAGTATGACGTCGGGATCCTGACGCAATGCGCCACGCAGAGCTTCCGCGAAAGAACGTGTATCGACGTCGACTTCGCGTTGCGTCACAAAGGAGTGTTTATCGCGATGCAGAAACTCGATTGGGTCTTCAATCGTGACGATGTGACCGCTGCGCGTGGAGTTGATGCAGTCGATCATCGCCGCGAGTGTCGTCGATTTACCGGAACCCGTTGCGCCAGTGACGAGGATCAGACCACGGCGTTCTTCGGTGATCCTATCGATTACAGATGGCAGGCCGAGTTGAGCAGCCGTTTTCGTGTGATCCGGAATGACGCGGAGCACGATGCTGACCGTGCCGCGTTGCTGAAAGATGTTTGCTCTGAAGCGTCCAAGACCAGATACGCCATAACCGATATCGACTTCCGAAATCTCTTTGAAACGCTGCTTTTGCCGGTTGGACATCATCGAGAAAGCCATGTCCAACGTGTCTTCGGGCTTCAGTCGGGGAGCATCAGCGATGGGGTGGAGTTCGCCGCCGATACGCATCACGGGGAACGCTCCCACCTTCAGGTGGAGGTCGGACGCGTTTTGACCGGTGGCAACTCGAAGTAAATCGTCGATTTTTAGGGCCATGAAATATCCTGAACTACGCGAAACCTTGTGGGATTACGAGAGGGATGTTGGAGTGTTCAGCGCCGTGAGGAGCGCTTGGGCACTTTGAATATAGCCTGACGCCATGAGAAGCGTCAATAAACTTCTATTTGGGCCACGGATTAACACAGATTACACGGATAATGAAGGAAAATCCGTGTAATCTGTGGCAAATTTACTAGTTTATGGTGCCGGCTGGGGTTTCGATTGCCGCTCGAGAGAAGCCGTTGTTGTCAGTCGGCGCTGACTTGGTTTCGTTGACGTAGGTGAGCCACTTGCCCGGAGCGGGGCGCTCGCCCTTGGTGATTTCGAAGAACGCCTTCTGAATCTTCTCGGTAATTGGACCACGCGCACCAGAGCCCACTGTAATGCGGTCGACGGAGCGAATCGGGGTGATTTCCGCGGCCGTTCCGGAGAAGAAGAGCTCGTCAGCCACGTAAAGCGCGGCACGCTGAATCGTTCGCTCCTTGATCGTTAGGCCCAGTTCCTGACAAATCTGGATCACGCTGTCGCGAGTGATGCCGGGAAGGATTGAGGACGACAGCGGTGGCGTTAACACGACGTCACCGGCCACCATGAAGATGTTTTCCCCTGAACCTTCTGAAACATAGCCACGATCGTCGAGCGCGATACCTTCCGCGAAGCCGTTAAGCAGCGCTTCCATCTTGATGAGCTGCGAGTTCATGTAGTTGGCGCCGCTCTTTGCCATCGCGGGCATCGCGTTCGCATGAAGTCGCTGCCAGGTCGAAACACAAACATCGACGCCGCGTTCGATTGCTTCGTCGCCGAGATACTTGCCCCAGTCCCATGCGCCGATGTAACAGGCGAGTGGGTTTGGAAACGGGTTCACGCCGAACGCCGGATGTTCTTCATCAAGACTGCGAAACAGTATGGGCCGGAGGTAACACTGATCCATTCCGCTGCGTCGCACGAGGTCGATCGATGCTTTACACAACTGATCGAGCGTCCACTCATGGTCCATGCGATAAATCTTCGCGGAGTTCAGGAATCGCTGCATGTGTTCGCCCAGACGAAAGACAGCCGGTCCCTGCTTGGTGGAGTAACAACGGATGCCCTCAAAGACGCTCGAGCCATAATGCAAGACATGCGACATCACGTGTACACGCGCGTCCTTCCACTGGATAAACTCACCGTTATGCCAAACAACGTCGCATATTCGTGGTGTCTTAACATCCTTGGTGTGGCCATCTTTTGAGAACATGTTATTTTTACTCCTTCAGGGAATACTGAGATGCAGGGGAAAGGCCCTCATCTTCGTGTAGAAACACTTCGCCACTGGGAGAAACCGGTACTCTTCAGTTGTTCGGAGTGGGTTATCAAACAAGGCAGATTACAGTAGTTTTGAGTCGCTTGGCAAGACGCTTGAAACCCATGCGTATTGTTATCACGTTACTTTTAATCGCGACGTTTTATGCCGGCTGCACTGACAAAAAGATGAACCAAAATAATCAAAACACATCCGGCGCAGAAACTTCTGCCGCCGACGCGATTTCCATTCATCAACGCGCCATCGCAATCGATATGCACGTGGATACCGTGCAACGAATTCTCGATGAGCACGTCGATATTCAACAGCAACTCAGTGACGGTCACTTCGACGCTGTGCGTGCGCGGTCAGGAAGTCTCGATGCGCAGTTCTTTTCGATTTGGGTCGAGCCGCAACTGTTTGGTGGCGGTGGCGCACGAGCTGTGAAGCGTGCTGACGACCAGATAGCTGCGATTCGTACGCTAGCGGACAAACACCCGGAGACGGGGTGCTCGCAACTACCGCTGAAGATATCCGGCGCGCGGCGAACGAAGGAAAAATAGCCGCACTGATGGGACTTGAAGGTGGTTACGCGATTGATGAACGTTTGGAAAATGTTCAGCGCTACTACGATCTCGGAGTGCGGTACATGTCACCGGCGTGGAGCGTGAGTACGAGTTGGGCCGGCTCGTCTGGTGATGACGTTGGGCTCACGCGCGGTCTGAACGAGTTTGGAAAAAGCGTGGTGCGTGAGATGAATCGTCTGGGGATGATGGTCGACGTTTCGCACGTGTCCGATCCGACGTTCTGGGACATCGTAAACACGTCGACAGCGCCCGTTATTGCCACGCATTCGGCGTGCAGGGCGATTGCAGACGTGCCGCGAAATCTCACTGACGACATGATTCGTGCACTTGCGAAGACTGGCGGAGTAGTCAATGTGATTTTCTATCCTGAGCATCTCGAGCCGGGTTGGAGTCAGAAGAAAAAACAGGTCGATGCTGAGATTGCGAGTATGGTCCAGGCGGCATCTGCGGCTGAACCGGGGGATGCGGTTCACAAGAAAATCGCGCGCGACCTTGTTCGGCAGCGTGAGTATGCGCGTCGATTGCCGCCGGTGAAGGTGTCGCGCATTGTGGATCACATCGATCACATTGTGAAGCTCGTCGGTGTGGACCACGTCGGCATTGGATCGGATTTTGATGGAGTGCAGGCCACAACTGCTGATCTCGGTACGGTGGCCGATCTACCAAACCTGACGAAGGAATTACTGCGCCGTGGTTACAGCGAGGCTGATGTAGACAAGATACTTGGCGGAAACATGTTAAGGGTGATGGATCAATCCGTAAAAGATCCGCGTTAATCTGTGGCTAAAATAGGTTTTCACGCACCAATCAAAGGCGGCCTTCATAATGCACTAATCGTCGCAAAGGACACAGGCTGCGATACGGTCCAACTCTTCTCGCGCAATCCGCGTGGCTGGATGGCGAAACCTTTGACGCGTGCAGATATCCTTCTGTTTCGAAAGATACGCAAACAAACAAAGATCTCGCCCGTTTTGATTCACTGCAACTATCTCGTGAATCTCGCTGCCGTGGATGACGTGTTCCTCGAGAAGTCACGCGCGTCGTTTCGTGAGGAAGTTGAGCGTGCACTGTTGTTGGGCGTGGATTATCTCGTGGTCCATCCAGGCAGCGCGCGCGGTGCTTGTGAAACAGATGGCATCGCACTCTGTGCGAAGAGTTTGAAGATCGCCTGCAAAGGGTTGAAGTTCGGTTCACTTCAAATACTTTTGGAAAACACCGCCGGACAAGGAGACTGCATCGGGCATCGTTTCGAGCACCTCGAAGAGATCATGCGCATCTGTCCAAAGCTCCCGCTCGCCGTTTGTCTCGACACAGCGCACGCCTTCACGGCCGGCTACGATATTCGTGAAGAAGACGGCCTCGAGGCGTTGCTTCAGCGCGTGCAAAAGACGGTGAAGACGAAGAACGTTCGCGCGATTCACTTCAATGACTCACGCGCAGGATACAACTCGCGAGTCGATCGACACTGGCATATCGGCGAAGGTCACATCGGCGCCGACGCGCTCCGCCGCGTCGCCCGTCATCCCAAACTCAAACACGCTGCTTTTATTCTCGAGACTCCGTACGACGATCCTCGCGCTGACATCAAGAATCTCGAGATGCTCAGATCTTTTGTAGCCATGGATTAAACGGATCTATTGCGGATTCGCGCTGATCGTGTAAAATCCATGCCTAATGTTTGCGAAGCATTTCTTTACTAACCTCGTCCTAACGGTGCCGCTTCTGCGCCGCGCTTAGGCGCGTGTTCGGCGGAGCGGCGAATTCCAACACCCAAACAAGCAAGATTTATCGGTAGACGTGTATGATTGGAGGCCGTTATGGACGAAAAATACTTTCCTGAACAGATCGAAAGTAAGTGGCAGCAGCGCTGGGCTGAAGCCGGCACTTTCGAGGCAAAAACGGACGATCCTCGCGAGAAATTCTACTGCCTCGAGATGTTGCCGTACCCTTCAGGTTTCCTGCACATGGGACACGTGCGCAACTATTCCATCGGTGATGCGCTCGCATGGTTCAAGCGGTTACAGGGCTTCAACGTCTTGCATCCCATCGGCTGGGATAGTTTCGGCCAGCCCGCCGAACAGGCCGCGATCAAGCGTGGCGTGAATCCACGCGACTGGACCGAGGACAACATCGCGCACATGCGCGGGCAGTTGCAGCGACTCGGCATCAGTTACGACTGGTCGCGCGAGATCGCCGCGCACCGGCCTGACTATTACAAGTGGGACCAGTGGTTCTTCCTGAAGATGCTCGAAAAGGATTTGGCCTATAAGAAAGTCTCGCAGGTCAACTGGTGTCCGAAGGAAGAGACTGTGCTCTCGAACGAGCAGTCGTCGGGAGGAATCTGCTGGCGTTGCGGCACTCAAGTCGAGAAGCGAGATCTGGAGCAGTGGTTCCTGCGTATCACGAACTACGCAGAACAACTCGTCGCCGACATTAAAGAGATCGAAGCGGGTTGGCCTGATAAGGTTTTGAAACGTCAGAGCGATTGGGTTGGCCGCAGTGAAGGCGCGTACATCGACTTCCAGGTAAAGGACCGCGAAAGAGACGCCAGGAAGATTCGTGTGTTCACCACGCGCATCGACACGATCTACGGCGCGACGGCCGTAGTCTTGTCTCCCGATCATCCGTTGCTCGACGAGTTGCTCGAAGGTTCGGCGTTGAAGCAGGACATCGACGCATTTGCGCAGAAGGTAAGAGCGCAAAGAGCTGCCGGTCGCGAAGTCGGCGAGGAGGAGAAGGAAGGACTCAACACCGGAGTGCTAGCAGTCAATCCGTTCAGCGGCGAGAGCGTGCCGGTGTGGGTGGCGAACTACGTGTTGATGGAGTATGGGACGGGCGCTGTTATGAGTGTTCCGGCTCACGACGAACGTGACTTCGAGTTTGCGCAGAAGTATTCGTTGCCGATCCGTCAGGTGATTGCTCCGGTCGATCATCAACACATCGATGCTGAACCGGCGCCGACAACCGCGGGCGATGCATCCGCCGAGATCAAGCACTCGTTTACTGATTATGGTGTCTTGATCAATAGCGGTGATTGGGGCGGCAAACTGTCTGAAGTAGCGATCCCGATAATGGCGGCGTACGCGAAAGAGCATGGCTTTGGCGAAGCCGCGGTCACGTATCGCATTCGCGATTGGGGCGTTTCCCGGCAGCGATTCTGGGGCGCGCCAGTGCCTGTCGTTTATTGCGACAAAGACGGCATGGTGCCGGTTCCGTACGACAAGTTGCCGGTGACGTTGCCGCAAACCGCTGAATTCACGGGAACCGGCGAGTCGCCGTTGGCGAGTGTGCCGGAGTTTGTAAACACGTCGTGTCCGAAGTGTAACGGCCCCGCTCGTCGTGATACAGACACGATGGATACATTTGTTGATTCGTCGTGGTACTTCTTCCGTTACTGCGATCCACGGAACGAAGAAGCACCGTTCGACAGCAGTGTCACGAGTCAATGGACGCCGGTGGACCAGTACATCGGTGGTGATTCACATGCCGTGATGCATTTGATCTACACGCGCTTCTGGACCAAGTTCATGCGCGACATCGGATTGGTTGACTTCAACGAGCCCGTCCGGAGATTGCTGACCCAGGGCATGGTCACAAATCGCGTCGAAGGAACTGACGAATGGAAGGCGATGTCGAAGAGTCTCGGCAACGGAGTTGATCCGGACCAGATGATCGAGGCATTCGGCGCCGATGCTACGCGAATGTTCGTGTTGTTTGCGGCGCCGGTTGAAAACGAGTTGCGCTGGTCTGAAAGCGCAGTTGAAGGTGCGATCCGGTTTTTAAGACGCGTCTATACGATGGTCTGGAAGTGGCAGGAGCGACTGTCGAATCCGATCCGGGAGGGTGCGATGGAGTTTAGTCCGGAGGCGAGAACGTTAAGGCGCAAGACGCACCAGACAATCGCCAAGATCACGAGCGACTTCGAACAGTTGCACCTGAACACGAGTGTGGCTGCATTGATGGAGTTGTTCAATCAGATCGTCGACTTCAACGCTGATCCGGCGACGGCTTCGGAGGAAGATGCGTTTGCGATGCGTGAGGCGTTGGAATCGCTCGTGATCATGCTCGCGCCGTTTGCGCCGCACGCTGCGGAAGAGATGTGGGAAGGCTTGGGACATGCTGGTGGTTTGGTAAGTGCCACACGGCGCTGGCCGGTTGCTGATCCTGAGCTCGCACGCAGTGAGGAGTTGGAGATTCCGATTCAGGTGAACGGCAAGCTGCGTTCGCGTGTGATTACATCGCCGGACGTGTCTGAGGAAGAGCTTCGCACCGCTGCACTCGCAGATGAGCGCGTGCGGGCGCAGGTCGACGGTCACGAAGTGTTAAAGGTGATCGTCGTCCCTCGCCGCCTCGTGAATATCGTGATTCGCTGAACGTACTGTAGGGGCGGCCCTCCGTGGCCGCCCGGCGTTATTACCGAGATCGAGTCTCAGGCGACACGATCCGTCGGTATGTTGTGGTGCCTAGAGATCGAGTCCCACGCCGGGCGGCCACGGAGGGCCGCCCCTACAGTACGTTCGAACGCGTCCGCAAAGCCGTAGATCCGTGTTAATCTGTGTAATCTGTGGTTACAGAATAGATGAAAGAGTGTCCGTCCTGTAGGCGCTGCTACCCTGACGAAATCAATCACTGTCCCCAGGACGGTGATGCTACTGCGCCGTCACTTTTGGGTGAACCAACACTAGATGCCCGTTACTTGCTCGAACGTCGTCTCGGGCAGGGCGGTATGGGTGTTGTGTTTCAGGCTCGTCACATCTTTCTCAAAACCCCCCACGCTATCAAAATCATTCTGCCGGATCTCGTCGGTAACGATCCGATGCTCACCACGCGCTTTCGTCAGGAAGCTCTCGCCGCGGCTGCGATTCGTCATCCCAACATCATCACCGTTACCGATTTTGGCGTGGTGCGAGGCACGATGCCGTTCCTGGTGATGGAGTTTGTCAGAGGACGATCGCTTCAGGACATTCTTGCGAAGGAAGGCGCGATGCCGCCTCAACGCGCGTGGGAATACATCAGCGCGATCGCATCGGGTGTCGGCGCCGCTCATCGACAGAACATCGTTCACCGCGATTTGAAACCACTCAACATCATGGTCCAGGACGATGTGCCGATCGCAGAGGGCGTAAAGATCCTCGACTTCGGTTTAGCAAAGATCAAATCCGGTGAGCTGCTCGGCTCATTCGTGCAGGCGCAAACGAGCGGCCTGATGGGATCGCCTTTTTACATGGCTCCGGAACAGTGGTCCGATGAAGAGCCTGACGCCCGTGCTGATATCTACAGTCTTGGCGTCATTCTTTATCAAATGCTCGCCGGTGAAGTGCCGTTCAAAGGATCGTCGATTCCGTCGATCATGAAGAAGCATCTCACGCTTCCGCCGCCGAGCTTTCAGTCGATGGGCGTGTCGGTGCCACCTGCGATCGAAGCTATTGTTCGTCACGCGCTCGAGAAGGAAGTCGCAGCGCGGATCGATTCTGTGCCTTCGTTCTTAAGAGACCTGCATGCGGCATTGAATTCAGCACCTGTAGTTGCGGCGTCACTGCCAAAAACTGTAGTCATGGATCCCAACAAGACCATCGCTTCAGTGACGCAACCTCCGGAAGCTTCACAGACGCACGTTCAGAGTCCCAATTTGTCGGCGACATCATCTCAGCCTCCAATCGCACCGGACACCCAATTCGGTACGTCGTTCGACTCAATGGCCGGTACGGTCAGCGGCGCGCAACTGGATAAAGTCCTTGAAGAAGAGGCGCAGCGAAAACAGCGCGAGGATCAGGAGCGTGTAAGCAGGGAACAGCAGGAACGAGAACGACGGGACAAAGAGCATCAGGAAAAATACGACCGGATGGCTCTGCAAGCGAAAGAGCTTGAAGATCGTCTGGACCGATTGTCGGGAAGCATGCCGCCGTCGATGGATCCGGAAACAACTCAAGTGCAGGGAAGTCCGACGAGTCCGAACTGGGCCGCAAACTCCGGTCGCGTCGCTGCACCAGCAAAGCAGCAGATGATCGTCGACTTCTCCCCTCCAAAGCGAAAAGCCACACCATTCGTGATCATGGGAGCTGTATTGTTAGTTCTTGTGCTCGGAGGCGTTGGTGTCAGTGCTTATCTGATGTTCCGACAACAACCCGGCCCCGATCCGAAGCCAAGTCCCACCCCAGTTATTCCACCGACGACTAAAGCCAATCTGGTTCCGATCGATGGTGGCACTTTCCTGATGGGACGCAAAACTGGTCCACCGCAGGAAACTCCGCCTCATTCGGTGACGGTCCCACCGTTTCAGATGGATAAAACAGAAGTCAGCAATACTGAGTACGCCGACTTCGTAAGAGAGACCAATCACTCGGCTCCGTCTCACTGGATTGGAAACAAGCCGCCATTCGGGCAGGAGAACTGGCCGGTCGTGAACATAACGTTCGAAGATGCGACTGCCTTTGCCGCCTGGCGCTCCAAACGCGATGCAGTGACGTACCGGCTGCCGACGGAGGAAGAGTGGGAATACGCAGCGCGCAACGGAGAGAGAGCTGATTTGTATCCGTGGGGTCCGGATTGGAAAGAAGGAGTTGCCGTGCTCAAGGATGCCACGCCATCGGCAGTCGGATCGCGTGCTGAGGGGAAGAATAGGTGGGGAGTCTACGATCTGATTGGAAACGTTTGGGAATGGACCTCGTCAAAGGCTTCAGTTTATCCGGGGAATACAGTGAAGGTGCCGAGAAGCATGGAGGAGTGGATTACCATCCGTGGCGGTTGTTACGTTAGCGATCCGAAGAATCCCGAGACTCCAATAACCTCCTGCTTCCGCGACTTCGTGCCGGCCAGCACCAAGACGACGCTTTTGGGATTTAGGCTGGTGCGCAGCGGGTGACTTGAGTCGTGTAGGCTTTGCCCGGTGAGAATGAGGTCGCGGACTTTGGCAGGCAGATCGTAGAGATCCTGTTAAGCTGACCATTAGCTCAACGGGCAAAGCTGATCTACAATCCAGCGCAGTACTTCTTCAGTGATCCATAAGTTCTTTTTCTCGATGACGTTTTACCCGAGGTTAGTCTCGATATTAGCAATCCAAACAAGCACCAGGGAGAGTAATGATGAGCACTAACGCAATACTGCGCGCCGCGGTTGTGAGTTTGGCCGCACTCTGCTTGAGCCTGGCTATGGTTTCGGTCGCGTTCGCCCAGGATCCCGGCTCGGATATCGGCGCGGGCGCAGGAATCTTCCGGCCGAAGAACCCCGAGACGAAGCGGGCCAACAAACCCAGCACCGGAACGAAACCCACAAACCGAACTACCGGTCCGGCTCGGCCAAGACCCTCGGCTGTTGCAGAACGTGTCGAAGAACTATTGGACAAAGGCAACGAAGCCCGTGATGCGAAAAAATATGCCGACGCTGAAAGTGCTTACAAAGAAGTTCTGAAACTCAAAGCACGCGATGCGCGCGCCGCCTATGGCCTGGGCAACATCTACTCCGATCAGCAACGTTGGGAGGAGGCTGAGGCTGCTTATCGAAATTCCGTCGCGTGGGCTCCGAATGATGCAGATGCTTATGTCGCGTTGAGTGTGGTGCTCGTGCAACCCAGTCCCGGCGCTGACAATGCAAAGAGGTTTGCCGATGCTGAACAGTTCGCGCGACGTTCTGTTCAAATCGATCCGAAGAATCCTGTCGGTTGGGATCGTCTCGGCGTTGCACTGCAAGCGCGTGGGCTCGCGAACAGTGAAACAGAACATTCCTATCGACGTGCAATCGAGCTGGATCCGCAGTTCGCCGTTGCATACGCACATCTGGCTCGCATGCTTAACAAAGCAAATCGTGGTACCGAGTCAACTCCGTTTTATGAAAAGGCAATCGAGTTGGCCAAAGATCCAGCCACGCTCAATCTCATTGCGGACTCGCTACAGGGCGAGCAGTTGTGGCAACAGTCGGAGCCAGTGCTCAAGCGTGCGCTCGAACTGGAGCCAAACAATCCAAATTCATTGCTGTTGATGGGACGGCTGCTGGTTGTTTACAAGAAATACCAGGAAGCTGAGCCATATTTGAAGTCTGCTACTGAAGTCAGCTCTCGCGCATTTCAACCATTTAACCTGCTGGGACGTGCTTATCTGGGAATGGATCGCTACAGTGACGCTGAAGCAACTTATGAGCGCGCGTCGGCAATTGCAGGATCAGGTGAGAAGAAACAACTGGCCGGGATCTTTGGGTTTGAAGGTGTCGGCGACGGTTACCTTAAGTCCAACCAGAAAGATAAAGCCATTCGCGCGTATCAGCGAGCGCTCGAACTGGATCCGAACAACAATGGCGCTGCCCAGAAACTCGCCCGAGCGCGAGCGAATTAAGTGCCTGAGATCGAATCATTGACTCCCGCTTAAGAGGTCCGTCTGTATGAAGAGTTGCCCTAAGTGTAATCGTACGTTTCCGGATGAAGGCCAGAAGTTTTGCACGTTTGACGGTGGTCTATTGATCGCGCCGCAAACGTTTGATCCGAACGCGACGATTCGCGCCACTTCAATTGACTTGAATGCTGCTGCCTCGGAGAGACCGACCAGTCGCGATCTGCCCGAGAACGCCACGATCATCGAGAACTATCCGGCAACAGTTGCACTGCCACGCAACACTGGTGCAACGACTGGCCCGACGGGAATGACTCCCAACACTTCAGATATCTCTGCCACTCCGCCGCCGCCTGCGCCGCCGCAATGGGTTGCACCGCCACCTCCGCCGCCACCGCCGGTTACGCCACCACCTGCGCCTCCGACGCCGGCAGCTGAACCACCGCGAGCAACGACAGGTGAGATTGCGGCGCCACCGCAGCCGGCCGTCGCTCAGGCTCCGTCTGCGCCATTACCACCTCAAGTGGCAAAGAAGAAGTCGAAGTTGCCATGGATCATCGCGGGTGTGCTCATATTTCTTTTGCTTGGCGGTGGTGCTTTAGCCGGCCTGTTCTTCTTCGTCGTCAAGCCGAGGTTGGACGAGATGAACGCACAACGAAACCCAAACCGCACGCCTGAAAATACAAACGTGGCCGTACCGACTCCGTCCAGCACAGTAGAAGCATCCACGCCGACGCCAACGCCCGAGGATAATTATGTGCCGCCGCCGGGAACGGTTCAGTTTGTAAACTCGAAGGACAAGCTCGACGGCGTGTTGGCTGAGCATTATTTCGATTTCAGCTTTTATTATCCGAAGGCCTGGCATGTGGATCCGAAAGCCGGCGTTGCGGGCGCGGCCAACTTTGTAGTAGTTGAACGACGGATCCCGCCGGACTTCACACAGGAGAGTTTTGTGGTGCGCTGGTACGCAAGCTCCGGCACGTTGGCGGGAGACTTGCAGTCGCTTCCAAAGAAGGTCGAGGACTTCAGCGCGAATCTGGCGAAGACTCTGCCTGAATATCGAAAGGTGTCGGAAGGTCCAACGAAAGTAAACTCAATGGACGCTTACGAATTCCGGTGGGAAGGATTGTCAAAAGGAACTGAGAAGGGCGACCTTCATCTTTGGGGCCGTGTGATTTTCCTGCCGACTGGAAAAGAAGGCGACGCAACTGGCGCGATTCTGAGTATGCTTACGACTTCACTTGCGCCAGAATTGTCTTCGGTGGAAGATGTCGGTACTCAGGGTGAGGCGCCGGTGATACTCGACTCGTTCAGGTTTGGTAAAAAGTAGGTTTTGAATCAGTAATGTCAAAAGAAGTAAACAAGGTAAGGTTTTGGACGCCGTTGCGCCTGGCGTGTACGGTTATCTCGCTTGGGTTGCTGGCAGCCTTTGGCGTCTCGAGTTGCAATTCGAACGATCCACCAAATGCGCGCACGTCGTCATCGGCGCCGACTCGTCCCACCGCTCTGGTCACTCTGCCGCGTCCGATTCTCGACGCGGAAAACAGAGCTGCGAGTGGTGGTCCAATAAAGCTGGCTGATTATTCCGGAAAAGTGTTGCTGGTTAATTTGTGGGCTACGTGGTGTGGTCCTTGCCGCATGGAGACGCCGGAGCTGGTGAAACTTCACAAGGAGTATCAAAGCCGCGGCGTCGAGATGATTGGACTCTCGACCGAAGATCCGGATGCGTCTGCGGAGAGCGTCGCCGAGTTTGTGAAGGCGTACGACGTGAAGTATCACATCGGCTGGGCGACACGCGAAGTCGCGATCGCCTTAATGCAGGGCCGCACAAATATTCCTCAGAGCTTCATCATCGCGCGCGACGGTCGCATCGTGAAACGCTTTATTGGTTTCAGACCCGACGCGACTCCAGCGCAAATCAGGCAAGCGCTCGACGAAGCCTTGAAGAGTTAGTCCACAGACTACGCAGATTCTTCATCCTGTTGTTTCAAACCCTCGGCGACCTCTTTCTTCGCCTCCTCTTCCATTTTTTTCATCTCGGCTTCAACTTTTTGATCTGCCTTATCGATGGGCGCCGGTTCATTCATTTCGTCCTGGGTTTTGATTTTGTTTTTGTCGATACTCATGTTCATATATTCTCCCCTGATGTTTTAGGCTAACAATTGATTGGTTACGGAAGTGCTGGGTTTTCATGACGATTGTGATACGAGTGATCGAGAGGTCTAACCGTCATATACGTTTGAGTTACATATTTGTATTGATGTCGTCACATTCGCTCTGCCTTAACCGTGATTAGATCGAGATAGCCTCATACAGCACGCGACAATTGGAACACCGGTCGGCATAGTGATTGTTGCATACCTCCTGACGAACTTTTGGAAATCAATCTGCCAATCTACTTTGAAGAATCAAAACTTGCTCGCACTACAAAAGAAAGAGTAGACTCCCCTCGCTTTCTCCAACTCCCACGTCCTTCTTGGAGAGCCTCATGCAGCTCGATTGCAATGCTTGTAAATCTCCATCGTCTATGGTGGCAACGAAAGTCGCCCGATTCAGCGCTGTAGTTCGCCTTATCGGCGTCATATTGTTGGTTCCATCTTTCCTCGGCCTAGCGATCGCCGCTCTGTTCTTCATTTCAACGGTCATAGCCACCGCGAACGTGATGCCGACGGCGCAAAGTGAACCTGAGCAAGCCGGCGCTGCCATCGGATTTGCCATAGGCTTTGGCTTCAGTGTCTTCATTGGAGTGTGCTCACTCGTCGGCGGATTACTTGGATGGCTCCTTCTATTAAACCGAAAGGTCTACAGATGTCTTCGTTGCCACTTCATCATTGAGCGAGCGTAAAAATGAGCAAAACGATTGACATGAATAAGCTTCGAGGCGTGGCCCGACGACTTATGCCATTGGCCATGTTTCTATGCGTGGCACTAGCGTGTGCTAATCTGCCAGAGAATAGTCGTCGTTCATCGAATCGGAATACAGCGTCTACCAACTCAGCCGGATCTTCAGGTAGTTCAGGGCATTCGTCGACAAGTTGGGACTACTCTCAATTTGAAGATGAAATGGGTAGAGGCACGGTCTACGTGGCGACGATTCAAAGTAGCAACACGATCAATTTGGATTTTCCCTACAACGGCGAACAATACGGAAAGCTGATGTTGAGAGAACACCCGAAGCACGGTAAGGACGTTATTCTTAAAATCGAGCGCGGACAGTTACTGGATAGCGACTACAACGACTCGGTGGTCGTAAGGTTTGATACCGATAAACCACTCACTTTTAGTTCCGTCGGTGCATCTGACCATAGCACTGAAACCTTGTTCCTTCGCGGGAATGCCTTCTCAGTATTCTCTACACGATTAAAGTCGGCAAAGACCGTTCGCATTCAAGCGCCCATTTATCAGGGCGGGAATCAAGTATTCATATTTGATGTCGAAGGATTCAATTGGATGAAACACTAAAGTCACTACCTCGCAATGAATGATCTGTCTAAGTGAGGGGCAAAGGATCTCTCTGATCTTTTCTCGACAATCTTATTCCGCGAGGGTAAACTCCAAATCGAAAATGAGTCTGTTCTTCTCAAAAAATGCGGTGCGATCGCTTCTTTGCGTCAGCGTATCGATCTGGATGGCCGGAGGTTGCCTTTTCGGATGCGCGACTGGCGCGATGGGCGCGGAGCCTGCTCAAGAAACTGCTCTCGAGAGCAGTTCAAGCTGCCATGCAATGCCGTCGCATCATTCGGCAAAGCTGAAGAAGCGAACGACGAGTAATCTGAAGCTGCTGGAACGTGTGGCGTACTTTGTTCCCGGTCCACACGACCTGATGAAAGATTGTCCGCTTGGCGTGAACGCGACTGCCGCCACCTCGAAGAGTAGCGCTCACATGCCGGAGCCGGGACGTGGTCCAGTGACGGCTTTACCGAGTTTCGAAAAACAGACCCTTCACTCTGAATGCGCCCGCGTTGTTCCGTTCCTTCATAATCGTGGATCTATCCACCTGCGGTGTTGTGTTTTCCTGATTTAGTCTGGAGATCTGCCTAAAAATTGCTTGTCCTCAAGTGGCGTGTTGGTGTGTTTAGCCGGCATGCAAGGCACTAATCTCTTGAATTAGGAGAATTACAATGAAATCCCATACAAAACTTACCCTGACTCTCGTTCTCGGTTTACTGCTGAGTGCGGTTTCAGTGGTTGCTCAAACTCCCTCGCAAGGTGACCAGAAGAAAACGACCGAAAGTACGACGGAATCGTGTTGCTGTTGTAGCGGCGATTCGTGCGACATGAAGATGAAGCACGACGATGCCAATATGAAGCACGACATGAAAGGTCACAAGGGCGATTGCTGCAAAATGAAGCAGAAGGATAAGAACAA
>Ga0207709_10000825_pt1 | contig 23903 bp, 20 predicted proteins | sample KBSM34metaG_FD_184397 | JGI IMG/M metagenome (GOLD analysis project Ga0207709, IMG submission 184397) | Miscanthus rhizosphere microbial communities from Kellogg Biological Station, Michigan, USA - KBS M3-4 metaG (SPAdes) (version 2) | ecosystem: Host-associated > Plants > Roots > Rhizosphere >...
CGCAGCTAATAATTTACAGTATGAACCTCACGCATTCTGCTCGAATGTTCGGTGATGCGCTGCTGGCGTTGGCGTATCCGCAGGCGTGTGTGATCTGTGGTCGGAGTGTTGAGCAAAGACGATTCGGAGTTGCGTGTGAATGGTGTTGGAAGGAGACACGGATCTTCACGGATGATGACGAGATTTGTTTGAAGTGTGGATCGCCAGGGCCACCCGCTTGCGGGCGTTGTGAAGTGCTGGCATTCACGGCGGCACGCGCGGTAGGAGTGTATAAGGATGCGTTGCGCGAGTCGGCCTTAATGTTGAAGCGACGGGCAAACGTGCCGCGGCATGTCGAACAGCTACTGGTCGCGGCGGCGTTGCGGAAGCCGTTGAGTCTCAGCACGCGTGTGGTGCCGGTGCCGTTGCATCCGAAACGATTAAAGACTAGAGGTTTCAATCAGGCCTCGATTATTGCCGAGACGGTGTCGAAACCACTTGAGCTCGCGCTCGATGAAGTTAGCCTTGTCAGAGTTTCTTCACCCGAAAAATACCGTGCTGGGCTGGACGTTAAGGGACGCCGGGACACCGTCGCTGGAGCCTTCAAAGTTAGCCATCCGAAGCTCGTTGCGGGCGAAGATATCCTGCTGGTTGACGACGTGTTTACCACCGGCGCGACCGTGTCTGCCTGTGCCGAGGTGTTGCTTGCGGCGAGCGCCAAAAGCGTGTTTGTCTTGACTTTAGCGAGGGCCTGAGCAGCCCGGGGACCACATAATTTTGACACCCTCTTCCGCGCTCGCGTAATATCAGCCTTAATGAATGGCAGGGTTTTAGTTCTAAATACTTCTTTTGAGCCCATCAATGTGTGTACCGAAAGGCGCGCCGTGGTGATGATCTTCAAGGGAGTAGCACGCGTGGAAGAGCACAACGGTCACATCCTCCACTCGCAGAGACTCACCATTCATGCACCTTCAGTTATTCGACTTACGGAATACATCCACATTCCTTTTGAACGTCGATCGCTGTCGCGGAAAAACATTCTTCTCCGCGACCATTCGACCTGCCAGTACTGCGGCACGCAGTATCCGCCCTCGGAGCTGACGCTCGATCATGTGCTGCCACGCTCGCGCGGAGGGGAGTCCGCGTGGGATAATCTGGTTGCCTGCTGCAAGCGTTGCAATCATCGCAAGGGAAACCGGACTCCGGAGGAATCCGGGATGCACCTGTTGCGCAGGCCTCGTGGGTTCTCGCTACACGTAAACCGGCAAATTATGCGGTACCTGGGGAGAGCTGACGAGACGTGGAGAAAGTATTTGTTCTACGAATCAGACGGTCGGGAATAGCTTTAATCGGCGCGGCCCCATAGAAAGAGGAAATCATGAATCAGATATTTTTGGCGATCGCAGGACTCGGTACCCCGGAGCTTATAGTCATCGTGCTCGTGGTCTTTTTGCTTTTCGGCGCGACCAGGCTGCCGCAATTGGCGAAAGCCCTGGGCCAAAGCAAGAAGGCATTCCGAGAAGGTATCGAAGAAGGGGAACGCGAACCGCCCCGCAAGGAAGTCAAAGAGTAGTTAGATCTTTGTACTTTGTGCTTTGTGCTCCAAGTGCAACTCACCAGGCACAAAGATCCGAGCTCTGGTTGTCAATGACTGTGAGCCTTTCGTCCGACGATCAGAGTCGCTTTCACGGAAAGCGCGAACTCCGCCTCATGCCTATCTTCGTTTATTAATCGAGAGATCTCGCTGAACAAATCGGCCCTCTTATCTTCAGGTACAAGGGCCAACCAATCCTGCATTAGAAACTCTGCGACAAGTGGAGAGTTAAGAAACTGTTCGGCAGACTCGAAATCAAACTCCTCGATTCGAGTCCAGGATTTGACGTCTGTGACTCCTTCGTCCTCGAACAGTTGTTCGATGTCAGAAACAGTGGGCAGTTCGGTTATCAACTGCTCCACGTCTGATTCGTGATCGAGGAGACCATTGTTGTGAAGTGCCTCCCAGTAGATCGAAAAGAACTCGCCAAAGCTTGAGGCGGTCGGCAGTGTGAGAGCGACAATTGCTCCCGGCGCAGCTACGCGCACGAGCTCTGAAAGCATTGTCGGTGTTCTGTGCCGCGAAACGAGTGACGCATTGCCGATAACCAGATCGAAGCTGTTGTCACTCAAGTCGAGTTTATCAAGTCGGAAGGTAGCGAAAGTGATCTGTTCGTGAGTAGCTGTTGCTTTTGCGCGTGCCAGCTCCGTGCACTCCGGATTCTCGTCAACGCATAGTAGCTCGAGTTTGTCGCCGGCGCGTTCGTGCAACGCCATTGGGTGTCCGCCCGTTCCGGCGCCAAGGTAAAGCGCTTTTCCTTCTTTAGGAAGCTCGACGTGCTCGTCTATTAGCTCAGCGAAACGTTCGCCCCAGTCGGGCGCGATGAACAAGTCCTGAAGGAAAGCGAGTTCCTTGTCTGACTTCCTATTACTGGTCACTCTCAATATCCTCACCCCTAGTTTGTTCTTGTGCTGGTAATCCTTCGTCCGAAAAATATTTTCTGCCGTGTAGTTCTTCAGGCAAACACTCCATCTCTTCTTTAGCCCCCGCGTCGCTATGGACGTAGCGATAGTCTTTTCCGTAGCCAATATGTTTCATCAACGGCGTCGGTGCATTTCTCAAATGAAGCGGAACGGGTATTCGCGCCGTTTGTTCCGCGTCAGTCGCGGCCGCCTGGTATGCTTTCAACACTGCGTTCGACTTAGGTGCACGCGCGAGATAAATCGTCGCCTGTGTCAGCGGAAACAGCCCTTCAGGCAGACCGATCAGTTGCACGATATCTGCAGCAGCGGCCGCCTGGACCATGGCCTGCGGATCTGCGAGTCCGATGTCTTCCGACGCGAGAATGCACAAACGCCGCGCGATGAAAATCGGATCGGCGCCACCCTCAATCATTCTCGCCAGCCAGTAGAGCGCTGCATCGACGTCTGAGTTTCGCAACGACTTAATCAGCGCGGAGACCAGGTTGTAGTGTTCTTCGCCACCTTTGTCGTAAGCGTAATGAGCGCGGCCAAGTGCCTCGATCACTGTCTGCTCTGAAACGGTTCTTACACCGTTTGCATCAGGTGCTGTTGATTCGACGGCTGCGTCCAGTGCGGTGAGTGCAACGCGCGCGTCGCCGCTGGCAGAGTGTGCGATCCGTTCGAGCAGTTCGTCTGAAACCGAAGGATTGAAACTGGCGAGACCGCGTTCCTCGTTCGCGAGTGCATTTTGGAGAACTGTTTTGATCTCGTCGTCTGATAGTTGGTTCAGCACCAAAACTCTGCAGCGTGAGAGGAGCGCGCCAGTGACTTCAAACGACGGATTCTCAGTGGTCGCGCCGATGAGGGTGACAGTGCCGTTTTCTACGGCGTGTAAGAGAGCGTCCTGCTGGCCCTTATTGAACCGATGGATCTCGTCGATGAAAAGGACTGTGCGTTTGCCGTAACGCTTTTCAGTCTTCGCGCGGTCGATCGCTTCGCGGAGGTCTTTCACGCCTGAGAAGACTGCCGAGAGGGCGATAAAGTTCAGCCCGCTGCTGTCAGCCAGCAAACGTGCGAGTGTGGTTTTTCCGGTACCGGGCGCGCCCCACAGAATCAACGACGGCAAGGCCCCGCCGCCAGCGAGCAGTCGTCGCAGGATACGACCTTCGCCGACGAGATGTGTTTGGCCGACAAATTCCGCGAGGGAACGCGGCCTCATGCGCTCGGCGAGGGGCGTGCCCTCGAGCGACGGGGCGACGTCCTGCGGTTCGTCGCTAAACAGGCTTCTTGAATTCCATCGGTCCATGGCGCAAAAAGGATGTATAATTATCGCCGAAAAGAATTAAACAAGCGACCGGCGCGATCGCAAGCGCGACTTTAGCCCGAGAAAAGAGCTTTCAAAAAACGCAATTTTTTCGGGTAAAGCATCCGGAATCTTCATTGGAACGCGACTACAGGAATCTGCGTATAGTTGGCTGCGGACGATAAAACCCCATGATTTAGGGGCCGCAAAGCGATTGGAGAGCAGACGATGAGGAATGGAAGAGACATTTGGAGAATCGCCGGGATGATTGTCCTGGGCGTTCTTGTTTTCTTAGTTGTACTCCCGCTGGCGTTGAAGGTGGTGGGAATCACATTGGGCATCATAATTGGACTGGCAGTGCTATTGATCAAGGTGGCTGTAACCCTGGCGATAGGGTACCTCATTCTAGTCGGAATTCGTGCCCTGCTACGCTAACTGTTCGCGGGCAACCGGGAGTTGATGCTCCTTCTCCCAGTTGCCCGCATCGGTCCCCCCCTCAGTCCCTCAGCACCCACTGAAAGTTTGACCGCGCTTATACGCACATGCGATCATGTCGCCGATTTTTCACCTCACCTGAAGGATGGAGTAAATGACACCAGAACAGCGACTCAATCGAGTGGAGCGGCTACTTGGTCTCTTCGTTAGAGAAGGACGGCGGTTGCGTGAGGAATCACGTGACCAGAACGAAAAGATCAACATGCTGATTCAGTGCCAAATGGAGACAACTGAACAGATAAACAGATTCTCAAATACTTTCTCTGAACAGTTAAACAGATTCAGCGTAATTCACGACAGAGAGATGGCCGATCTTAGAAGATCTCAGAAGCTCACCGATCAATCTTTGCGGGCTTTGATTAACGCCATGCGTAGAGATAGAAACGGCCAGTCTTAATAATGAGCCATACGAGGCACATGTGTTTCTTGTGTCTTTGTAGCTAAACATTGAAGCGGAAGTGAACTACATCGCCTTCCTGCATGAGGTAGTCTTTTCCCTCGAGTCGTAGTAATCCTTTCTCGCGCGCGGTGGCGTAGGAGCCTGCTGACATCAGCTCCTCATAGCTCACAATCTCGGCGCGAATGAAACCACGCTCAATGTCGGAGTGGATCGTGCCCGCGGCGGTCTGTGCGCGAGTGCCCTGCGGAATCGTCCAGGCGCGCACTTCCTTCTCACCTGCTGTCAAGAAAGACATCAAGCCAAGCAAGTGATATGCGCTCTTGATCAGTTGATCCACGCCACTTGTCGTCACATTAAGACTGTGCAGATAGTCGACACGTTCTTCCGGTGGCAGCGCCACGAGATCTGCTTCGAGCTGTGCACAAATCACCACGCACTCCGCGGCCTCGTTCGCCGCGACGTCACGAACAGACTTCACCATCGCATTGTTTTCGAGATCGACGAGCGCTGACTCCTCAACGTTCGCGGCATAGATCGTCGGCTTGGTCGTCAACAGAAAGAAATTGCGAGCGACACCGCGTTCGTCATCAGTGAGCGCCACAGTTCGTGCGGAGCGTCCCTGCTCCAGCGCCGGCTGGATCTTGTCGAGCACATCCAACTCGTAGCGCGCAATCTTATCTCCACTCTTCAGATTCTTCTGTGCTTTTTCTCGTCGACGTTCGACAGTGGCAAGGTCAGCCAGAGCGAGTTCGATCTGAATCGTCTCGATGTCACGAAGTGGATCGACTGCCCCTTCAACGTGAACGATGTTCTCATCCTCGAAGCAACGCACCACCTGGACCACGGTATCGGTTTCTCTAATGTTGGCGAGAAACTGATTGCCGAGGCCCTCACCCTTGGACGCGCCGCGGACGAGCCCGGCGATGTCGAGAAACTCAACAGTTGCCGGCACGATCTTTTCCGTCTTTACCAGGCGCGCGAGCGGTTCCAATCGTTCATCGGGCACTGAAACCACGCCGACATTCGGCTCGATCGTCGCAAAGGGATAATTTGCCGCGAGCGCGGAGGATTGCGCTGTCAGCGCATTGAATAGAGTCGATTTGCCCACGTTGGGCAGTCCAACAATACCTGCTCTTAACATTCATTTGCCTCGTGCAGAAAACTAACCGATTACAAACACGGATGCAAAACCATCCACAGATTACACAGAAGGATTCTTGGAATCTGTATAATCTGTGGATGTATAATCCGAAACTGACTGGCGACATAAAATAATGGCGGCAATACTCAGCTCCTATAGATGATCGCTTCTCTGTTACTGGCCTTATTAGTCACGTTTAGCGGCACGGTTGCGACTTACCTCTACGATGAAAACGCATCGTTGGGGGCACGACTGTGCGCCGGAGCGGCGATCGGATTTGCTGCCCTCGGGCTGATCGGGTTTGTAGTCGCTTCACTCGTTGGGCTCAGCGGAATGGCGGTGCTGTTCAGCGCTGTCATCTGTTGTAGCCCACTCGCTTTGTTGACTGATGGCAAGATTACGCGTCAATTGAGACGAGATATTGACGCAGCTTCGATCAGCGCTCGCGGGCTATTCAAGAAACCGGACGCAGCCTCGATTGGATATTTTCTTTTCTACGCCCTCGTGGCAGTTGTGCTGTGGAAGGTATTCAGCCGCGCGGTAATCGAGGACAGCACCGGTATCAGTACGGGCCTGCTTAACAACTTTGGCGATCTTCCATTTCACCTCAGCGTAATCACGAGTTTTGCGTTCGGAAACAATTTCCCACCGGAGGATCCGACCTACGCCGGAGTCAGATTCACTTACCCCTTCATCTCCGACTTCGTTTCAGCGATGTTTGTGCGCTGTGGTGCAGACTTGCGCGAATCGATGTTCATCGAGAACTACATTCTCGGACTCGCTTTTGTTGGTCTGGTCCATCGCTGGGCGTTGGTAATGTTGCGCGACAAGCTCGCGGCGATCATCACACCTTTGCTGGTCCTACTGAATGGCGGCCTCGGCTGGACACAACTGTTCACGAAAGCCGGAACAAACGAACGCGGACTGTGGGGCGTCCTGATGGACCTGCCGCCGTCATTCACTGTTGTTCCTGAAACGACGTGGCGTTGGGGTAACGCCATCTCCGCACTTCTGATCCCGCAACGTGGATTTCTGATGGGACTACCTCTGGCAACCATCGCTTTCACCTATTGGTGGATCGCAACAGACAAGAAACGACCACCCGAAGCGACTGAAACAGGAAAAAAGACACGAACGAGCGAAAGACAGAAAAATCTCTTGCAGCAACAGGAAGCGACACGTGTCGTGATGGCCAATCGCGGCATGATTGCTGCCGGAGTTGCGGCCGGGCTATTGCCGCTCGTCCATGCTCATAGTTTTGTCGTGGTAATGGGCATGGCAGGATGTCTTGCGTTGATTCAACGGCGCTGGCGCGAGTGGTTTACTTTCTTTGCAGTGGCGTCTGCGATCGCGATTCCGCAACTGCTCTGGTCAACTATCCACAGTTCAGTAAATGCAAGCAGCTTCTTTGCGTGGGAAGTAGGTTGGGACCACGGACAAGAAAATCCAATCTGGTTCTGGTTTCTCAATACCGGATTCTTCATTCCTTTGATATTGGTCGCAGTTCTCATGAGAGGCGAAGGATATCTTGTTCCAAAACGGCTCCTGCTCTTTTATCTGCCCTTTACGCTTTGTTTCATTGTTCCCAACCTGATCAAGATGGCGCCGTGGATCTGGGACAACATTAAAGTCCTCTACTACTGGTGGCTCGCATCAGCGCCGATCGTTGCGTTGCTGCTGGCGCGACTTTGGCATCAGGGACGTACGCGGCGATTGCTCGGGGTTGTCCTCTTTGTATGCGTCACACTTGCAGGTGCGCTCGACGTTGTGGGCATCTCTCTGCGTTCGATCAAGTATCAGGTGTTCGATGCTGCGGGACTTGGCTTTGCCGAACTGGTGAAAGCTCAAACAGCGCCTCGTGCTTTGATCGTTCACGCTCCGGTTCACAACACACCCGTGTTCCTGAGTGGTCGTCGTTCACTGATGGGATATCCAGGCCACATCTGGACACACGGGCTTCAATTTGTGCAGCGCGAGGGCGAGATCAAACGCATTTACCTGGGCTCGCCGGACGCGGAGCAGTTAATCAAGAAGTACGGCATCGAGTATCTTGTACTCGGACCGCAGGAGCGGCTTATAGGTCCCGTGAACGACGTCTTCATTAGTCGCTTTCAGAAAGTTGGAGAAGTTGGTGAGTACAAACTCTACAAAATCAGGTAGAAGAAAAGTTTCACGTACCAAGATTCGGGGCACTGAGACTGAGGTTGCTGCTCCAGGTGTACAGGATCTTCCGGAGCAGGCGTGGCGTATCGGTGCGATCATAATCTTTCTGATTGGAGCAGTCCTCCGCTTCTATAACCTGAACCTCGTGCCGCTTCATCACGACGAGGGCGTGAATGGCAACTTTCTGGTGCGGCTCGTGCGGGAAGGCTTTTATACATACGATCCGGAAAATTATCACGGCCCAACTCTTTATTACTTCTCAGCCGTGATCCCGTGGATCACCAAACTCTTATTCGGTTCTGCGACTCGCGACAATTACGGTCTTACTACATTCAATATCAGACTCGTAACGGTGCTCTTCGGTTTGGGCACGATCGTTTTGGTGTTTCTGTTGCGACGGCGATTGGGAACTGTCGCAACTCTTTCTGCGGCTCTTTTGCTGGCCGTCTCGCCGGGCGCCGTCTATCTCTCGCGCTACTTCATCCACGAATCGCTGTTCGTCTTTTTCACACTCGGAATCGTGGTGGCTTGCATCTGGGCGTATGACACGCGCCGGCCGCATTATTTGATTTGGGCAGGAGCCTGTGCGGCGCTGCTTTTTGCGACGAAAGAGACGGCGATGATCTCTGCAGCAGTGCTGATCATCGCGCTCGCGCTGACAGTGATTTACATGCGCGTCAATCGCACTCCGGGAGTTCAGTACGGGACCACACGAAACCAACCTGACGGCTGGATGAGTCGCATCATTGATGAGATGGGCGGCTTCAGCAGTCTTATGCGTGTGCTCGGGACCACGGTTTTTGTTTTCTTTACACTGTACCTGCTGTTCTACTCATCATTCTTCACCAACACAAAAGGCATCGCGGACTCGTTTCAGACGTTTGCTGTCTGGGGCAAGACCGGCACGACTGCGCACGTCCACCCCGCGTCGATGTACCTCGTATGGCTGTTTAGACTGGAAGCGCCGCTATTACTTCTCGGCGCCGCCGGCGCAGCGATTGTCGTGCTTAAGCCTAAAAATTCGTTCGCTGTTTTTTGTGCGTTGTGGTCCTTTGGACTCATCGCCGCCTATTCGCTCATTCCATACAAGACGCCATGGTTGATGCTGAACTTTCTCCTGCCGCTCGCACTGATTTCGGGTTACACCATCCAGGCGATTTACGACATGGACCACGGGCAGTTAAGACTAGCCTCGGTAGTCTTGTTGGTCGCAGTAGGCGTGGCGACTTACCAGTCTATCGATCTGAATTTTGTTAACTACGATAACGACAATGAGAAGTATGTTTACGTCTATGCGCACACGCGACGAGGCACTCTCGACCTCGTCAACCAGGTGGAACAGATCGCGAAGGAAAACCAGGGAGGACTGACTGGAATATCGATCATCAGTCCAGACTACTGGCCGTTGCCGTGGTATTTCCGAAACTTCAGTCGCGTGGGATATTTCGGCCGCATGGCAGCTTCGTCTGAGCCAATCATCATCGCCAACGAGAATCAGAAGACGGAGGTCGAAGCTAATTTCGGTCAGTTCTACCGGCAAGTGCCCTCGAAAGAGGAGGGCGGGAGCTTTGAATTGCGCCCGGGTGTGAAGTTGCTGCTCTATGTGCGGCGGCCCGAGGCGCCACAATCCAATCCTCCCTCAATCCAGAAGCCCTAAGGCGGTTAGCCACGGATGAACACGGATGCTTAACCGTGGTCCTCACTTCATTTAAGGGGACCTCACTTTAAGTTGTGGTTGACATTCTAAGCACTCCAACTTATAGTGGCTCACCCGTAATGTTCAAACTCCAACGCCTGGAAATTACTGGTTTCAAATCCTTCGCCGACTACACCGAAATAATCTTCACAGGGGACGGAATCACCGCCATCGTCGGGCCTAACGGCTGCGGCAAGAGCAACGTGGCCGACGCGATCGCGTGGGTCCTGGGCGAGCAACGGGTCAAACACCTGCGCGGCGGCGAGATGAAGGACGTGATCTTTCAGGGCTCGCGTAACCGTCAACCCAGCGGCATGGCCGAAGTCGTCATGCACATGGTCCACGATGAAGTGTTGGAGTCTGAGCCTGATATAGAAGACATCGATTCGACGCTTGAGAAGATCGATGATCGACTCGTTAACCTCGATGAGATCCTACCCGCGGACCAACCTGAGGTCGTCGAGGCCGCACCAGTTGAAGTGACAGAGGTGACTGAAGCGCCAGCCATGGAGGCTACAGCTTCGGAAGCGACTCCGGTTCACAAGGCGACCTACAAGCGACACTGGCGCCGTCGCAATCTCGCGCTCGAGTTTGCGCCCGGCGAAGCAGTTTCGGTCACGCGCAGGCTCTATCGCTCGGGTGAGAGCGAATACCTGCTGAACGGCAGGATTTGCCGTCTGCGCGATATTCAGGATCTCTTTTCGGGAACGGGTCTGGCTGGTGGCCACTACGCCATCATCGAGCAGGGTCGCATCGGACAGATTCTTTCCGCGAAGCCGATGGACCGGCGCACGATCATCGAAGAAGCTGCCGGCATCACCAAGTTTCGCGTACGCCAGAGAGCAACTGAAGCTCGACTCGAATCCGCGCGCAGCAATCTTTCTCGCATCTCCGATATCGTTGCTGAAATCGACCGGCAGGTAAACAGTTTGCGGCGGCAAGCCGCAAAGGCTCGCCGCTACGGCGTGTTGCGTGAAGAGTTGCGCGAGCTACTGCGCCAGGTCTACGTTGCCGAGGATCAGAAGCTCGCGTCTATCCTGGAAGAGACAAAAGCGAAGCTCACAGAAATCACTGAACTCGAACAAGGCATTGCCGACGATCTCAGCAAACGAGAGGAAGCGGCGCGTACTGCAACTCAGGAGGCGCGTAATCTCGAAGATGAATTGTCGACTGCTCGCGCTGCGGCGGCTGAAGCAGTGCTGCTACGCGACAGGCAGGCTCGTGAATGCGTCTATCAGCATGAGCAGCTAAATGAGATCGAAAAGCGCAAGGGCGACGTAACGGCAGAAATTGAAGCGCTGACAGCACGCCTGGTGTTGATTGAAGGCGAGTGCCATCGTTTGCAGGAAGAAGACGCAAGGCTGCGAGCGGAGTTTGATCAGAGTGCGCTTTTGTTGCGCGCCGCGGAAGAGTCGTACGCCGAGAAGCTCGCTGGAGCTAACGCCGCTGAAGTTGAGATTGAAAGTTCACGCGCTGAGCTGCTGGCGCAAACTGCTATCGCGGAAAGAGTCCGAGAGATTGCGCGACAGCTCGAAACAACGCTCGGACGTCTGTCACAACAAGCTGAGGGCCTCGCGCGCGAAGGCGATCGCGCCGCAAGCCAGCATGCAGAGAGAAAACTTGAAGCTGAAAAGTTTGCACGTGAACTTGGCGATGCGCGGACAAGAGTCGCGAAGCTGCAAGCCGAACGTGAAACGGCCGTCGATGCCGTGGTTCGTGGACATGAATCCGTCAGCGACACAGAAGCGGAACTGACGAGAGTACGCGACGAGCATTCGCGGGCGAGCCATCGTCTGGAGAGCCTGAAAGAGTTGGATCAGAGACGCGCTTACTATTCTCCAGCGGTGCAGCTGATCTTCTCGCCGAGTGAAACCCCGCGTGATTTTCATTTCATCGGCACACTCGCCGATGCTTTGAACGTCGACGCGAAGTGGGAACGTGCGGTCGAGGGCGTGCTGGGATCGTCGCTGCAGTCGATTGTTGTGCCGACTCCTGACGACGCCGTTCGCGCCGCGCAATGGTTGCGCGAAAACAACGGTGGGCGCGCGAGTTTCCTCGTGGCCGGTTTGCATGGTGGCAGCGACGAAATTGAGACTAACACAATCACCGCGCTGGCTTGCAGATTAGAAGAGCGACCGCTTCTTTCAAACGGCTCCGGCGAAGGCATTCGTGAAGATCTGCGCATCTGCGATCTACTCGGTGCTCCACAGCAACTCGTAACCGTTCTCAAACGCACCCTGCCGCAGAAAGTTAACGCACGCCTGTCTGCGAATCTCGAAGACGCGATGGTCAAATCAATCGCGACCGGCGAGATGTACGTGACGTTGAACGGCGACTGGATCGCAAGCGGCCAATTCGTCAACGCCGGCGACGCGAGAGATCTCGAAGAAGGAGCAGGCCTCCTCGCGTTCAAACGTGAGCTGCGTGAGCTCGAAACGCGCGCTGAAGCGCTCGCACGTGAAGTTGACGTTGCAGGCAAAACCACGAAGGACGCTCGCGCGCGTATGGTTGAACTTGAAGACGCAGTGCTCACTCTCAACGAGGCAATTGGTCGCGAAGAACGTGAAGCACTTGCGCGCGAGCATACGACGACATCACTTGAGCAGGAAATCGAGCGGACCGAACGTCACATGCGTGTCGTCGGACAGGATTCCATGCGCGTTGAAGAAGAACGGCTGGAAGTCGAGAGCCGGCGGGCACAGGCTTTGTTGGAGGCGGAAGCTGCTGAGACGGCAAGGGAAGCAGCCGCTGACAATGTTATTAGAGCCTCAGGCCTGTTGACGGACCTGCGACGTGAATTGGAGACCGAAAGCGAATCACTAACGCAACAGCGAGCCGCCGCGGCCGCTGCCTCCGAACGTCGTCGCGCAACCACTGCCGAAGTGAGACGAACTGAAAGCGAACTTGCCGACTTTGCCGCGCGCGTTGATCGATACCGAATGGATCTCGCGGAGATGGCCGGCCGCAGTGACGAACTGAAACTCTCGATCGCCGATCTGGAACTGGCGGCGAGTTCAGTTGAAAGCGATCGCGCTCGTGAAGAAGAGCAGATTGCAGATCTCTCGACCAGACTGCACGAAGCTCGCCGCCACGCTGACGAGTATTCCGCGGAGTTGTCTGAACTGAATCGACGCGCGGCTGAAGTACGCGATTCTCGTGGCGCTCTCGAAGTGCAACGAGCAGAGGCGCAGGCACGCCAAACGTTCGTTCATGAGAACTGCCAGACGGAGTTGGGTCAGTCGCTGGAAGATCTTGCGCGCGAGCTTACTTTCCCGGAAGACTTCGATCTCGACGCCAGCCACTCGCGCGTCGAAGAACTGCGCAACCGGCTCGAAGGCTTTGGCGGCGTGAACATGATGGCGCTCGAAGAGCTTGCGGAAGCAGAGCAGCGTCTACTCTTCCTAACGGTTCAGCGTCAGGACATCGTCGAAGGTATTTCAGCAACAGAAGAAGCATTGCGTGAGATCAAACGCCGCTCGCGCGAACGTTTCCGTCAGGCGTTTGAGCAGATCAACAAGAACTTCAGCGCGTTGTTCCAGGAGTTGTTCGGTGGCGGACGCGGTGAGATGAGTCTGATCGATGCCGACGATGTGCTCGAATCGGGTATCGATGTAGTCGCTCAACCGCCGGGTAAACGTCTGCAGAACGTGCTGCTGTTGTCGGGTGGTGAAAAGGCTATGGCGGCGCTTGCACTCGTGCTGGGAATCTTTCATTATCGCCCGGCGCCGTTCTGTCTGCTGGACGAAGTCGACGCCCCACTTGACGAAGCGAACGTGGGACGCTTTACTGACAAGGTCGTCCAGATGTCAGTTGACACCCAGTTCATTGTTATCACGCATAACAAGAGGACGATGGAGATGGCGCGCGCGCTTTACGGCGTGACCATGGAGGAAGTAGGTGTCTCGAAGTTAGTGTCGGTAAAATTTGAGTGAGTAAGAAAAATTTACTGTTGCATGGTCTCCCCGCCGCGCTGATAGTCCTGAGCGCGGCGATTTCCATTTGTGCGCAGAATCCAACCGGTGCAAAGCACAATTCGCGTCCGCAGCAGGTGTCGGACTCTTCCGGGATTAGCGAAGCCGCGAAGACTGATGCAGTCAAATATACCTACGAGTTTTCGCAGCCCAAGTTTTACATCAAACACATCGTGATCGAACACGATGCAAATGGACGAGGCACCGTTACGTTTGAGCGATTGAATGAAGATACGCCGATAACTGAGCCGATTGAGCTTTCGACGGAGGCTCTCGCACGCATCAATTCGTCGTGGCAGGCGTTGCAGTTTCTCGACACGGACACAAACTACCAGTCAGACAAACAATTTCCTCATCTTGGGACGATGCGCATCGGCATGCAGCGCGGTGAGCGCAAGCGCATCGCTGAATTCAATTGGACGAATAACTCGGATGCATCGAAGCTTGTTAGTGAGTATCGCAAGGCTGCGGATCAGGCGATACTTGTGTTCGATATCGCCCTCGCGCGGGAGAACCAGCCGCTGAATGCGCCGAAGCTGATGGAGCTTTTCGAAGCATATTTAAAACGAGACGCGTTGTCTGATCCGCGCCAGCTCCTCAAACTGCTCAATGACCTCAGCACGGACGAACACATCCCGCTAATCGCCCGCAACCACGCCCTGCGATTAATAAAAAAAATCGAGAAGCCATAAGCATCTTGTGAATCGTGTAAATCATGTAATCCTGTGACAGGATTTGCAGGATGTACAGGATTGACAAGATTAAATGCTAACCAAGGAGCAGTTCATTATTGAGGTGTGGGAAGGGATAGGTGCTGAGGTTGTGGGCGCCTCAGAACTCGGTCTGATTGAACAGGCTGTTGTTGAGCGATTCGGATCCGCGATGAGTCCAGCCTCGATCGCTCGCGTGCTCGCCGATCATGGAGCGCGGCTGGGTCATCCCGAGATTCTTCAAGCCGACGCGCAGTGGCGTGAGAAACAGTCACTCTTCACTGCGGACGACCTCGAATTCGGCAATCTCGAAGCAGCCAGGAAACTGATCAATAAGATTGAGCAGTTTGAGAGCGATCCGAAGATGCGGGAGAGTCTGCGGCAGTCAGTTCGATCGCTTAAAACCGAACTTGATTCATTTGCTGGCAGCAAACAATTAGCTGCCGAAGTCGCGCAGTGGCTGGCAGTTTGGTTGCAAAACCCGCAGATCTTCACGGAATGGCTTGCCTTACGGCAGAATACCACTGAATTTCGCGAGCGCTTCTTATCCTGAACCCGACAATATTCGTCGGCGAGATTCTGGAACTTTCCCATGTTTCGGAACGAATACCAATGACCGGCGGGCTCAATTGGATTAATGAACCTAAAAAACGACCTTAGCGATACCGAACTATTACGGTCGATGCTGGCGGGCGACGATGAAGCACTAACCCTCCTCTATCGTCGCCGCCAGGCCGGAGTCTATCGATTTGCCCTGCAAATGAGCGGGTCGAAGTCGATCGCTGAGGACGTCACGCAGGAAGTTTTCCTCTTCCTGATGCGTGAGGGAAATGTTTTTGATCCTGCTCGCGGGACGGTAAGCGCTTTCCTTTTTGGTGTTGCCCGGAATTACGTGCTCCGTCGTTTGCGTGTGGAACATCTGCTGGCGCCACTCAACGACGAATCGGAGGACGACATCCCGGTGCTGCAGTCCGGCACGGATTTGTGTCCACTCGAAGATCTGACGCGTGCCGAAACGATTGAATCGGTGCGCAAGGCAGTGTTGAGCTTGCCCGCGAAGTATCGTGAAGTGGTCGTGTTGTGTGAGCTTCAGGACGTCAGTTATGTCGAGACGGCAGAGATTTTGGGTTGCGCGATCGGGACGGTCCGCTCGCGTTTGCACAGGGCGCGGGCGCTTCTGCTTGCCAAGTTGAGGCCGGTGGGGGAGTTTGAAGAAGCGAGTTCAGCGACTGTGAAGTCAGAGAGGTGTTTCGCATGAACTGTCAAAAATTCGAAAGTGTTGTGAGTGAGCTGGCTCGCGGTCAAATGATGGCTGCGGAACAGCGCGGCGAGGCACTGGCCCACAGTGACGCCTGCGAGGATTGCGCGATGCGACTTCGCGACGAACAGATGTTGACGCGTGGATTGCACTCGCTCGCCACGGAGATGGAAGCATTGGAAGCGCCCGCGATGATCGAAGCCAACCTGCTGATGGCGTTTCGCGCGCGTCAGGCAGTTGTTACGACTCCTGTTGTACGAAGACGATCACAATCCGCGTACTGGGTGGCAGCAGTTGCGGCAATGTTATTGATCGCGATCAGCGTGTTTGTTTTTCGCTGGGCTAACCGCACTGTTGACGAACCGCGACAAGCAAACCGGCAAGAGGAGCCGCAACAGAAACCTCAACCAGTGGTCGAACCGCAGCTAGCGAAAGATTCGACAATTCAGGATGACGAAGTTCTGCCGCAGCGCCAGAAGCCAAGGCGAATTCATCCAGCGAGTCAGCGCCGGCCCGCAAGCGCACAGGTTGCGAATCATGTGACGAATGAAATAGCTACTGACTTTATTCCGCTCGGTTACATGAATGCTGCGAGTCTTCAGGATGGCGGGCAGATAGTTCGAGTTCAGTTACCGCGTTCGGCCCTCGCGAACTTCGGCTTTCCAGTGAATATGGATCGCTACAACGAAAAAGTTAAGGCTGACGTTTTATTCGGGGTCGATGGGACGGCCCGTGCAATACGTTTTGTTCAGTAGCATTGAAAGGATAGAGAGATGAAACGCATATCGGGATTTCTGATCGGAGCGACGTTGATGTCGCTGGCCTTCGCGAGTGTCGCGTTTGGGCAGCAGGCTGGACCGGAAGGTAACGTCATAATCAGGCAGCGAGTAATGCAGGGACCGGAAGGTGGACCACCGCCGCCGCCGGATGCGAACTTCGTATTCATCGCCTCTGAGAGTTTTGGCGGCAAAGTCGTGAAAGGAGCGCCGTATTCCGGTGAATCTGTCACGGAAACGATCCAGACTCTCTCCGATGGCAATCGCATCGTCAATCGCATGACGAGTTCGGTCTATCGCGACAGCGAAGGCCGCACGCGACGCGAGCAGAGTTTGAAAGGCCTGGGCATCTTCGCCAACGGTGAAGAAGGTTTCCAGACGATCTTCATAAACGATCCCGTCGCCGGAGTGACTTTCACTCTCGACTCACGCTCACACACTGCGCACAAGAGCGTGCCGTTCACGTTTGAGTTCAGTAAGAAAATGGATAAAGCGGGTGCGGTAGTTTCGGCTATGGAAGGTCAGCAGTTCGAGTTCAAAGTTGAACGAGGAACAGCGGCAGCCGGAAGCATGATCATGACAACACCGCTTCGTACAGGTCCAGCCGGCGCGCCACATCCCGACCTGGACCAGTTGCGTGCTGAGGCCGGAGGGGCGGGAACGTTTGTGTTTAAGACCAAGCCCGGTTCCAGCACGAACGAAGTTAAGGAACAACTCGGCAAGCAGATAATCGAAGGTGTCGAAGCCGAAGGCACTCGCACTACCGTGACGATTCCCGCAGGTGATATTGGCAACGAACGACCAATCGAGATCATCAGCGAGCGCTGGTATTCACCGGAGCTGCAGCTCGTGGTGATGACGCGCCACAGCGATCCGCGTTTCGGCGAGACGACTTACAAGCTCACAAATATCAATCGGACCGAACCAGCGAAATTACTCTTCGAAGTGCCGTCCGATTACACGATCAAGGAAGGCCCCAGCTTCGGACCTAAGACCGCGCCACTGAAACCCAGGAAGTCAGCGAATCCCGAGTAGAATTTTAGCCGCGGATAAACGCAGATGCCGCTGATCTGCGTTTATCCGCGTAAATCTGCGGCTTATTCTTCTTCCTCGCCGCCCTTGATACGTCCTTCAGCGCGTGACTGCTCGACGATCTTTTGCGCTAACTGACCTGGGACGGGATCGTAGTGTGAGAACTGCATGTGGAAAGAACCACGCGCGGCGGTGATTGAGTTGAGTGTCGATTGGTAATTGAGCATTTCAGCCATCGGCACCTGCGCTTTGATTACCTGCTGCTTGCCGCTCGTCTCCATTCCCTGCACGCGACCTCTGCGTGAATTGAGATCGCCCATGATGTCGCCGGCGTATTCCTGCGGCGCCGCAATCTCGACGTCCATGATGGGCTCGAGTAACGATGGTTTGACCTTCTCCATCGCTGCGCGGAATGCCTTGCGACCTGCGGCTCGGAACGAATGTTCGTCAGAGTCGACCGGGTGATAAGAACCGTCTACCAACTGTACTTTGAAATCGACGAGCGGATAACCGGCGATCGCGCCGGACTTCGCCGCCTCGATAATTCCTTTCTCAATCGCCGGCCGGAACTGTTGCGGCACTGAACCACCAAAGATCTTGTCTTCGAAAACAAATCCACCACCGCGTGGCATTGGTTCAAACACGCACTTGCAATCACCGAACTGCCCACGACCACCGGTTTGTTTCTTGTGCCGCCCCTGGACCTCCGCGCGTTGCGTGATCGTTTCCTTGTACGGAACCTTCGGCGGATGAAGCGTCACTTCCACGCCGTAACGTTTCTTCAACTTCTCAACCACCGTCTCGACGTGCAATTGCCCCGAACCCGCAAGTAAGAACTCTTTGGTTTGTGCATCGCGGCTAAAGTGAAGTGCCTGATCTTCTTCGAGAATCTTGTGCAGCGCCACACTGATCTTCTCTTCATCCTGGCGCGACTTTGGTTCGATCGCAAAGGCAATGGCTGCTTCCGGATACTCAACCGGGTCGTAAACAATCGGCGACTGCTTATCGCAAAGCGTGTCGCCGGTTTGAGTCTCTTTCAGCTTCACACACGCGATGATGTCGCCGGCGTGGGCTTCCGTAACTTTGTCGAGTTGTTTGCCTTGTATCACGTGCAGTGCGCCGAGACGTTCTGCGAGTCCATGAGTTGAATTGAATACGTTAGCGTCTGTCTGCAAGTGACCACTGATAATCTTGAAAATGTTGATGCGACCCGCGAATGGATCCGCAACGGTACGAAAGCAGTAAGCTGAGAACGGTTCGCTATCGCTGTACTTGCGGCCAATTCGTTCTGCATCCGGACCCGCGTCAACCGGCTTGCCCCACTCATTCTCGTGGTGAGCAGGATCGGGAGCAAAGTCGACGAGCCCATTCAGCAACGCACGCAGACCAACCTGCGTGATACTCGACACGGCGAACACCGGACACAGTTTGCTCTGCGCAATCGCGTGGTTGATGTTTGGAAGAATGTCTTCTTCGTCGAGTGTCCCCTGTTCGAAGTATTTCTCCATCAACTGATCGTTCGACTCAGCGACGAGCTCAACTAATCGTTCGCGAGTTTTGTCGACGATGTCGCGACCTTCGCTCGGAATGTCGATCTCTTTCGCGTGGCCATCGGCGCCGAGTTCGTAAGCTTTCATGTGGACCACGTCGACCACACCACGAAAATCTCTTTCTTTTCCGATCGGTAATGTGAAAGGAATGATGGCTCTGCTGAATGTCTTTTGTGCGCTCTCGAGCGCGGCGCCAAAATCCGCGTGTTCCTTGTCGAGTTTCGTTATCACCATGACTCGTGGGACCATGAACTCGTTGGCGTAGGCCCACGTCTTTTCAGTCTGCACTTCAACGCCTTTGACACCGTCAACCACGACGACGGCGCAATCGGCGACGCGCAGCGCTGGTCGTGCGTGCGCAACGAAGGCGGCGTACCCGGGACTGTCTATAAAATTAAGCTTTGTATCGCGATGTTCGAGATGTGCGAGTGCGGTATTTAATGTGATTTTGCGGGCAATGGAATCTTCTTCAAAATCGGTAACCGTGGTCCCTTCATCGACCTTTCCCCAGCGCGGCGTGGCTCCGGCGACGTAGAGAAGCGAGCTGACAAGCTGCGTCTTCCCTGCGTCGCCGTGTCCAATGACAGAGAGGTTTCTGATAGCTTCGGTCGGATAGACTCTCATATGTTCGATTCCTTTCAGGCATGTGAAATTTTTTGGCGAAGGTGTTGAGCCAGTAATTTATCTGACCGCCAAGGTTAAACGCAAGTTTGGCTCGTATCCACAGATTACACAGATCGTGTTCATTTATCTGTGTAATCTGTGGATAGCCATCCTTCGGCCTCGCGATTGCATCTGATCTCCCTGGAATAGGAGATAGTAAAAGACATGTATCACAGAAAGGCCCTCGCTTGGGCGGTAGCAGTTTTGATTGCACTTTCGTCGCTCGGAGTAGCGTCAGCCAAAGCGAGTGTTAGCAAAGAAAACGAGCAAAGAAGTCTACAGGGAATTGAGCCCCTGAATATTGCGATACTGATCCAGGATGACCTGGTTCCGCAGGTAGGCAATGAACTTGGAGTAACACGCGATTTCATTCGCTCTTTGCCGGAAGGTTCTCGAGTGATGGTTGGTTACATCACTGCCGGCACATTGCAGGTCAGACAGCCGTTTACCACTGACCTGGAAAAGGCAACGAAGTCGCTGCGTATTCCACTGGCAGCGAGAGGAAGCTCTGCTTTCAATCCGTATGTTGAAGTTTTGGAAGCATTGAAGAAGTTCGATAGCACTTGGACCAACGCCAATGCGGTGTTGCTGATCTCAGATGGATTGGACACGTCGCGTGGGTTTGATTCAAGCGCTGCAGGTCAAACGCTTGATATTGACCGCACGATCAGGGAAGCAAACAAACGTCGCGTTTCGATCTTCAGTTTCTACGCGCCGTCGGTTGGTCTGACGAGCCACAGTCACCTGGCTTCGAGCTACGGACAGAGTTCACTCAATCGGGTGAGCAATGAAACTGGTGGCCGGGCGTTCTTTCAGGGTACGACTGGTTTCGTGACCTTCGATTCTTACTTCAAGCGATTGAGCGATACGCTGAATCGACAGTACGCACGGGCACGGTAAGGAATAGGTCAATAAAGAAATAATAGGTCCTATAGTCATATAGGACCTATTTTTCTTTTTGTGGTAATCTAACGCCTGCTTGTCCTAAAAAAGAACCTACTCAAAAGTCCAAAAGAAGTGCGCGAATATTGTCTCATAGTCGAAGGCGCGTATCTCTCCGAGTCTGAAGCCGAGCACGCTCTGCGCGATCCTTTCATCGAAGACTGGGTTGAACAAACGGGCCGCTTCCGTATCCACAACATGGATGAAATTCTGATTGCTCCGGGCGTGACCCTCGGATCGCTCGGAGTGGTGATGCTCGATGACCGCGTGTTCGAGATCGCAAGCGCAGATCCTGAACACCCGTTGACCGAGCACAAGGCGCAAGCGGTTGCAGAAGCGTTGCGACGCCAGGACATGTTTGACGAAATCACAACCGAGCCACGCAGTGAGTAACCCGAGTTTAGAGTCTTTTCTTACGGGTCGTGTTCTGGTGCTGGTGGGAGATATCACGCAGCAGGACGTAACCGCGATTGTCAACGCCGCAAACTCGACTCTGCTCGGCGGCGGGGGTGTCGATGGCGCGATTCACAGCGCCGGCGGACCGAAGATACTCGAAGAGTGTAAACAAATTCGAAAGACTACTTATCCCGATGGCCTACCGACTGGGGAGGCAGTGCTCACGACCGGCGGAAACCTGCCGGCAAAATACGTGATTCATACAGTTGGACCAATCTACGGCCGCGAGCCGGAACGCGAGTCAGAACTCCTCGCCGCGTGCTATCAAAACTCTCTAAAACTGGCACGCCAGCACGCCGTCTCTTCGATCGCATTTCCATCCATTTCGACCGGGGCTTTTGGCTATCCAAAGGCTGAAGCAGCGAAGATTGCCTCCGCCGCCATCAAGGAATTCCTTACTGCGGACGAGCAAATCGAACAGGTGCGACTCGTCTTTTTCCAGGAAAGAGACGCGCGCGTGTTTCTCCAGTACCAGGAATTCTAGTAGACTCTCCAGCTTTGCTGGGTTTGCCTAAAAAATCATGAATTTGACTTGGATACAGTCAGAACCACCTCGCGGTAGCGGGTGGGTGCGCAGCCTTATTCCAAGCGTGTCTACGACGTACCCACCCGCTACCGCGAGGTGGTTCTGACTGTATCCAAGTCAGGTTGTATTTTTTTCAGGCAACACACACAAAACATTAGACGATGATTGAAACCACAGAAATCGAACAACGTGTGGTGCGGAAAAATGAGTTGCCCGCACCGCTGATCCCCCTCGAGCGCCTGGCCTGGAATTACTGGTGGAGCTGGGCCGCTGACGGCGCCAGTGTCTTCCGCGATCTCGATTCCGAGATCTGGGAAGAGTGCGAACATAACCCACGACAACTGCTTGCAAAGACTTCAGCCTTCCGGCTCGCAGAAGCGGCGACGGATCCTGTTTTTCTGGAGCGTGTGCGTAAACTCGATGCGAGCTTTCAGGCGTACATGACGTCGCCGGCTCATTTGCAAAACATCGCGATCACGCCGGACCATCCAGTTGCTTACTTCTGCGCCGAGTTTGGCGTTCACACTTCACTGCCACTTTACTCAGGTGGACTCGGAATCCTCGCCGGCGACCATCTCAAGTCAGCGAGTGATCTCGGCTTGCCGCTGGTCGCGGTCGGTCTGCTTTATCGTTACGGTTACTTTCGTCAGCGATTGCGCAACGATGGTTGGCAGGAAGAACACTACGGCGAGACATTTCCCAACGACCTTCCGATTCATCTCATCAAGAATGCTGACAACACGCCGCTACGCATTGAAGTGTTGATTCGTGAACGTAACGTGTTGGCCCAGGTGTGGCGAGCGGATGTCGGACGTGTAGCGCTGTACCTGCTCGACACAAACATTCCTGAAAACGCGGAGACCGATCGCTGGGTCACGGGACACCTTTACGGCGGCGATCGTGAGACCCGAATCGTGCAGGAGATGTTGCTCGGTATCGGTGGTGTTCAACTGTTGCGTAAACTCGGCGTATCGCCGCACGTCTTTCATCTGAACGAAGGTCACTCCGCGTTTCTCACGCTCGAGCTCGCGCGCGAGATCATTCAATCGGAACAACAACCATTCGCGGCGGCAATGGAGAGAGTGAAACAACAGTGTGCCTTCACCACCCATACACCGGTAGCTGCCGGCAATGATGAGTTTGATGCCGCGCTGGTCACGCGCACGTTTGGACCAGGTTACTTCAAGGAGCTTGGTCTAAGTGAAGATGAGTTTCTCGCGCTTGGTCGTGTAGATCCGGCAAACAAGACTGAGCGTTACGGGCTAACACCGCTGGCAATTCGCATGTGCCGCTCGACCAACGGTGTGAGTCGCAAACACGGAGAAGTATCGCGTGCCCTGTGGCAAAAGCTTTGGGCCGATAAGAAGCTCGAAGATGTACCTATCACCTACATCACCAACGGAGTTCACGCGCCGACGTGGATCTCGCCGCTCCTGCGTGACCTGTTTGAAAAGCACGTGGGCCGCGATTGGGAGACAAAGCTTCGTAACCAGAATGGTTGGGCCGAGGCTGTAGCGAGCATTCCCGATGAGGAAATATGGAATGCACACCTGCGTTTGAAGGAGCGACTCGTCGCTTTCATCCGTCATCGCTCATTGCAGAGACGAATAGCTGCAGGAGAACCCGCCGATTACGTCGAAGCTGCGACGACGATGTTTGATCCGGCGGCGTTGACGATCGGATTCGCGCGTCGTGTTGCCGGTTACAAGCGTTGGAATTTGATAGTGACCGATCCACAGCGCCTGCTGCGAATCATCAACAATGAGGAGCGTCCGGTTCAGTTTGTCTTTGCGGGTAAAGCGCATCCGCAGGACGAAGGATCGAAGTTAGTGCTGCAGCAACTCGCCCACTGGAAATACGATCCGGCTGTCAGACAACGTGCGGTCTTTCTGGAAAACTACGATCAGGAGATCGCGCGCCAGTTGGTCCAATCAGTTGACGTTTGGTTGAACGTTCCACGCCGGCCGCAGGAAGCTTCCGGTACCAGCGGTGAGAAGGTTGCGATCAACGGCGGGTTGAATCTATCGATACTCGACGGCTGGTGGCTCGAGGGATACGACGGAACCAATGGTTTCGCGATTGGAAATGGAAATGACACCGCCGAGGTTTCGAAGATCGACGCCCTTGATGCCGAATCGCTCTATCGCACGCTCGAGTTGGAAGTCGTACCGCTTTTCTACCATCGCGAGGCCGACGGCATCCCCCACCACTGGATTGCGATGATGAAGCGCGCCATTCAGACCCTCGCGCCGAAGTACAATAGCGACCGCATGGTCGAAGAGTACGCCCTTAAAATCTACTCAGGCGCTTAGAACGTACTGTAGTGGCGGCCCTCCGTGGCCGCCC
>Ga0207709_10000826_pt1 | contig 23868 bp, 20 predicted proteins | sample KBSM34metaG_FD_184397 | JGI IMG/M metagenome (GOLD analysis project Ga0207709, IMG submission 184397) | Miscanthus rhizosphere microbial communities from Kellogg Biological Station, Michigan, USA - KBS M3-4 metaG (SPAdes) (version 2) | ecosystem: Host-associated > Plants > Roots > Rhizosphere >...
TTTAAAGCCAATACTGTAATCTCTTTGAGTACGCTTTTCCTTTTTTAATTCTTGATCTTTCATAATATAAGTTGAGTAATTGTCAACTTATTTCAGGACGGGACAAAATTTCTATAGAATAAGCCTCCAGCAATGGAGGCTTATTTTTTTGATATAAATATAAACTTGATATTTGAATAATATATATCTATATGTGGTGATTTATTGAGTTTTTTCGTTCAAACGTATGTTTTTGTTTATTTTATTAATTAATACCGTGTTTTATTATTGCATTCGTAATTTATATGCGTTGTATTATTGTTAATTCATAAAAAAAGGTTTAGGTTTGTGAGATTAATATAAAGTTTTATGAAATTATGAAAAAAACTTTTACTTCTTTCTTGTTCTTTTGTTTACTTGTAATGGTTCAGGCCCAATGGACACCAACAATATACAATGGAAAAGAAACCGGAGACGGATCTAAAACCAGGAGCTATTACTCTTTAGATCTTCCGATGTTAAGATCTCAGCTCTCAAAAGCACAGGAAACAGGAAAAAATGCTAAACCTGTCGTGATTTCTTTGCCAACTTTAAAGGGGAAAATAGAACAGTTTGCTGTATATAGTTTTCCTGTTGTAGTGAAAGAGCTGGCGGATCAATATCAATTAGGTTCTTATGTGGGAGTAGGAATAGATGATCCAACAAAATATGTAAGATTCAGTTTAGCTCCTAATGATTTTCAATCCATGATCATTACCAGTGAAGGTTCCGAATTTATAGAACCTGCCAATGCAGCTAAAACAATTTATAGCGTACATCCTAAAACTCAGGGCGGTAAAAACGGTTTTGTGTGCTCAACTAGGGAAAGAGAAAGTGATCACCAAGAAATAGAAAATCTGTATCACCAGGGTAAATCTTTTACTAATCAACCTACAGACTTTAGGAGATCTTCTGACCGAAAATATAGAACGTTGAGGTTGGCTATGTCTGTGACGGGTGAATACACTCAATTTTTTGGAGGTACAGTGGCAGGAGCTTTAACAGCTATTAATGCTACGCTTACCCGGGTAAATGGAATCTTTGAAAAAGACTTTGCCCTTCATTTAAATTTACAAAACTACCCGAATGTCATATATACAAATCCCAATAGCGATCCTTACTCTCCTGCAAACATAGGAAACTCTCCTCCCAATTTTCCATGGAGTACAGAACTGCAGCAGACATTAGCTTCCAATGTGGGCCATGCCAATTACGATATTGGGCATTTGTTTGGTGCATCGGGAGGAGGAGGAATGGCCGGATGTATAGGATGCGTTTGTTTAGATCCGGGTAATCCAAATCCGGCAACAGGAAATGGTAAAGGATCAGGATATACTTCTCCTTCCAATAATATTCCACAAGGTGATACTTTTGATGTTGATTTTGTTGCTCATGAAATGGGGCACCAACTGGGGGGAAATCATACATTTATGTACGAATATCAAACACCTAATGTGCAATTTGAACCCGGTTCAGGTACAACGATTATGGGCTATGCTGGGGTAGCAAACGGTAATGCCGGTACTGCTCCTTCTCCTGGAGGCACGTTTGATATACAGCCTAATAGTGATGCTTATTTCCTTAGAAACAGTATTAATCAGGTTCAGACAGTCTTAACTACTGCGACATGTGACATAGAAACGCCAATAACCAATAATCCTCCTGTTATCGCTGCTCTGCCTACCTATAATATTCCTAAAGGAACGGCATTTGTTCTGACAGCTTCTGCCACAGATGCTGAAAATGATCCAATGACCTATACCTGGGAACAGGCAGATGCCATGCTTAATAATACTCCTCCTATTGATAATATCAATTTAGGAAATACAACTTCAGGTGCATCATTCAGGTCTGTGATACCATCTACAAGCCCTACTCGTTATTTTCCTAAATTGTCCTCAGTATTAGCGGGAGTTTTACATGATACCAATGGTTGGGAAGCTGTGTCTACTGTGGCGAGAACAACAAAATTTTCAATAACAGTAAGGGATAATCACCCACTTGCCAACCAGCAACAGACTCAGTCTGCGATTCAGACCATTATTGTAGGAAATAACGGACCTTTTAAAGTTAATCCGACAACCGTTTATAATAATGGTCCTACCAATGTAACCTGGGATGTGGTGAATACAAATGCTGCTCCTTATAATGCCGCTAACGTTAAAATAGATTTTACAACAGATAACGGACTAACCTGGAATGTGGTGGCAGCTTCCACCCCTAATGACGGAACCGAATCTCTTGATTTTAGCCCTTTCCCACTTATCGTTGGAGGAACAGCAAAGATTAGAGTAAGTGCAATTAATAATGTATTTTATGCTGTCGGTAATGCTCCTATTGAAACGCTGCCTATCTGTAGTACCACCAATCCACCGGGTGGAGTTGTGGTATCGGCTATTACACAAACATCTGCAACCATTACCTGGAATGCATCATTTAATGCTACTTATGTAGTGCGGTACAGAGTAGTAGGAGCGGCAAACTGGACAACATATACCCCGACCCCCATTACAAATACGGTAAACCTTACCGGTTTAACAGCCGGAACACATTATGAGGTTCAGATAGCCAATATTTGTTCAGGAGTAACAGGACCTTTTTCTGCAGTTACAGTTTTTATGACTCCTTACTGTACTGCTACTTCCAGCAATACGGGTAATGGATATATTTCAAATGTAACGGTTTCGGGAACCAACGCTTATACCATGAGCAATGATTCCGGAGCAAATAATTATACGGATTACTCGACAATTGCAACAAAATTAATAACACTGGTGAGGGGAACAGCCAACAATACTGTTTCTGTTTCTAAATCATGGCCGGCTGCCATGAGTAATAAGGCGGTAAGTGTTTGGATAGATTTTGATAAGAATGGGACATTTGATACTGCTGAAAGAATTTTAAATAATTCTAATAACCAGACTACTCCGGTAACAACCATATTTCAGGTACCTGCTACAGCCTATGCCGGAACGCTTACCACCCGTATGCGTGTAGTGCTTAGAGATATGAATAATCCTGCAGCCTGCGCCTCATTTGCAAATGGGGAAGTAGAGGATTATGCAGTAAAGATTATTGATATACCAGCATGTACCAGTGCTGCTCCTTCTAATATTACCATTACAAACCTTACCCCTACATCGGCTAATATATCATGGATGGCAACGACAGGAGCAACTTATATACTGAGATATAGAAAAGTGGGTACAGCTGCATGGACAACCATAAATCCTGTACCGGCTCCTGTAAATAATTATACCATTCAAGGTCTAACAGAGCAAACTCAATATGAAGTCCAGGTAGCCACCAAATGTAATGGAAGTCAGGGAAACTATTCTGCTTCACAACAATTTACGACTCCAGCAGTCTCCTATTGCCCGATGACAGGTACAGGAACTAATAATCATATTTCAAATGTAACGGTTACCTCGATCAATCCCGGATTACCGGTTATGAGTAATAATTCTGTACAAACCAACTATACCAGTTATACAACTCCTAATACCTTGATTACACTGGAAATTGGATCTGTAAATAATAAAATTTCTGTAGCAAAAGGGTGGACAGGAGCAACAGGAAGTGCAGCGGTTACAGCATGGATTGACTTTAACAGAAACGGACAGTTTGAAAATACTGAAAGAATTCTAATTTCCTCAGCAAGTACCACTACACCAGTTTCTGCGATGTTTGATGTACCCTCAGGTGCCTATTCAGGGCCACTGAGAACTACCATGAGAGTTGTTCTCAGTGGAACGACTCCTGTAATGTGCCAAAATGCAATAAACGGAGAAGTAGAAGACTATGCCGTACAGCTAAAACCATGCAGCACCAGTACACCAACCGGACTTACATTCAATACCATAACCCATAACTCTGCAATTGTTAACTGGACTGCGGCGACCAATAACCTTACCTATCTTTTACAATATAGAGTACAGGGAACAGCTACCTGGACGGATGTGTATGTTACTGCTATTCCACACACGTTAAACAACCTTGTGCCTTCTACTACTTATGAAGTACAGGTTGCTGCTAATTGTGGGAGTACAATTGGTACATTTACACCCATGGGTACATTTTCTACCCGATGTGATCCTACACCTCCTAATATTACAATCAGCAATATTACGGCAAGCTCTGCGCTGATTACCTGGAACCCTGCAGTAGTGGGAGTATCCTATATGATGAGATGGAGAAAAGTTGGAACTACAGGTTGGCCAAATCCGGATATTACCTTGCTTGCAGCTCCTGCCAGTACCTATACACTTGGTAATTTAGCACCATATACCAATTATGAAGTACAGATTGCCAACAGATGTGCAGGGGAAACCACATGGAATCCGTATTCAAATCCAGCTGTATTTACAACAGAAAGAATATGTGAACTGCCTCCTCCGGGGCTTACCATAACACAGATATTCCCAACATCCGCATACATCAGATGGGATTCTTTTCCCGGAGCAACCTATGTGCTGAGATATAGAAAAGTAGGAATCCCAAGTTGGAGTACTATTCAGGTGCCGACGAATACTTATACACTAACAGGGCTTTTGGAGCTCACGAAATATGAAATGCAGGTTGCTAATGTTTGTAACGGAACTCCGGCTACTTTTACTCCTCTGTATTATTTTACCACTCCTACAGTAGTCTATTGTAAGATGGCGTCGGGAAGTTCGGCAGGAGAGCATATTGCTAAAGTTACCGTGAAGCCTAATGGGAAACCTGTCATGGAAAATGCATCAGGAGCTTCAACGTATACAGATTATTCCGGAATTTCCGGTACGTTTATAGAACTTATTCAGGGGTCCACAGACAATGAAATCAGTATTGAAAAAGCATGGACCGGTCAAAACTATAATGAAGGAATCGCAGTATGGATTGACTTCAACAGAAACGGTGAATTTGACATCAATGAACGTGTGTTTAGTTCACCACCAAATACCACGACACCTGTTTCCGGAAGATTCAGTGTACCTGCAGATGCATTTGTAAGCATGACAGACTATAAATATGTATTGATGAGGGTAGCTATGCAGAGGGATGGAGTTCCGGCAAACTGTATCAATTTTGGCAATGGGGAAGTGGAGGATTATTCGGTAAGGATTTCCAGAAAAATAATTTCAAACCCTCTAAACCAGACTGATATTTTGATTTATCCTAATCCTGTAAGTTCCATATTATATGTGAAAAATATCAGCAAGAGAGCTAAATATAAAATTTATAATGCAGTAGGGCAGGTAGTAGCCGAGGGTATCCTGTTGAATAATCAGATGAATGTAAGTAAACTCATCCATGGAGTGTATGTAATAGATATTGATAATAACGGAACAACCGTGCAGAAGAAGTTTATCAAAGAATAGTTTTTAGATTTTTTAATAAAAGAACTCGTTAGAATTTTCTAACGAGTTCTTTTTTATTCTATACTAAAGACGATTTTTTCCGTCTGTTCTTTTAAATCTTCAAGATTGGTATTGTTATAGATTACACAATCCGCTATCTTGATTTTATCTTTTTCAGGCATTTGCTTTTCCATAATTGTTTCTACCTCACGGTAGGTTTTATGGTCTCTGTCCATGACCCTCTTAATTCTGATATTATCTTCTGCAGTGACCAGAAGGGATTTATAACACTGTCTGTTTAATTTTAACTCAAACAACAATGCCGTTTCTTTAAAAACTAAATATTTGGTCTGTTTTCGTATCCAATTCTCAAAATCAATACGTACAGCAGGATGAATAATTTCATTTAATTTCTGAAGCAGATCTTTATTATTAAAAACCTTATCTGCTACAAATTTCCTGTCATATAAACCCTCTTTATCATATGACTGCTCCCCGAGGAGTTCTTTGATCTGGATCTGTAAATCCTTATCGTCATTGACAATTGTTTTAGCCCGGTCATCAGAATAGTAAACCGGAAAGCCCAATTCTTCAATAAAACGGGCAACTGTTGTCTTTCCCGAGCCTATGCCTCCCGTTAATCCAATGATCTTGGGTGATGGTTCCGGTTCGGTCTGTTGTGTCTCTGAATGTAATTCTTCCATAATTAAAAATTAATATCCAAAAACATCATTAAAGGTGAATGTTTCATCAAGTCTTACTCCTTTTTCCGTCATCTTAAGGCTTGCCAGCTCATTATGGGCATCGTGTTCAAAAAACAATAGATATTCGTTATCTACACATTGTTTCAGGAATTTTCCTTTTTCTTCTAAAGTTAAAAGAGGTCTTGTATCATATCCCATTACATAGACCTGATTCACATGTCCGGCAGTAGGAATAAGATCCGCTGCAAAAACAACTGTTTTTTCCTGATATTGGATCACCGGAAGCATTTGTTTTTCCGTATGTCCATCCACAAAGATAACATCCATTTTTAAGTCCGGAGCAAAACCGTAATTTCCGGTAGTAGGAAGGGGAAGAAAATTCAATTGGCCACTTTCCTGTATCGGAATAATATTTTCCTTCAGGAAACTTGCCTTTTCTCTTGCATTAGGCTCTGTTGCCCATTTCCAGTGATTTTCATTTGTCCAGAATTGCGCATTTTTAAAAGCAGGTCTGTATCCCGTTCTGTCATCATTCCATTCTATGGCTCCACCACAGTGGTCAAAATGAAGATGAGTAAGGAATACATCTGTGATATCTTCCTTTACAAAACCATATTTTTTTAAGTTTTTATCCAGGTTATCATCTCCCCAAAGAGAATAATGCCCAAAGAATTTATCATCCTGCTTATTACCCAGACCACAGTCTACCAGGATTAATTTTTTACCGTCTTCAATAAGAAGAGAACGGGTTCCGAGTTCAATTAGATTTTTTTCGTCTGCTGGGTTTGTTTTTTCCCACAGACTCTTTGGGACGACTCCAAACATGGCACCGCCATCCAGTTTAAATTTTCCACATTGTATTGGATATAACTTCATATATATTTTGATTATTTTTTTATTAATTTCATTTTCCCAGCAATTTTTCTGGCATGATCATCTGATGTTTCAAGTTGAGAGATAATATTGTCAAAATCACTTTCTTTTCTGTTTTGAGAAAGCTTTTGTTTAATGAATATCTCTGTAGGGATGATCTTAATACCAAAGGCTCCTTTCATTTCTTTTTCCACAAACTCTTTTCCCATATCTTTCACCATCATCGGGCATTGCTGAAATTTTTCATATTTGGATGTTAATTTATCTAAATGAGCATAAAGTTCATCATGATCCATCAATTCTACTTTTCCGCGGATCTGTACCGCTTCATAATTCCATGTAGAAACATTAACGTGATCATACCAGCTGCTTGATATATAAGCATGCGCACCCAAGAAATCACACAACACTTCATCCCCGTTTTTCAAGATTTTTGCCTGAGGGTTAGCTCGGGAAATATGAGTTTCAATATAAGAATTTTCCGGATTATCCTCATTAAGCATCATCATAGAATGAGTAGCGCGAATTTTATCAACAGAAGAAATTAATAAAGCGAAAGAATTTTCACTGATAATTGCTTTCATTACATTAAAATCTTCACTTCTGTATAATTTAGGTATAAACATAAATCCGTAATACTTTTTCTATTATTAAATCTAAAAAAGCTCTCCCGGGCCTTTAGGTCTTGATATATTCAAATGGATATAAGCCTTTTCTGTAACCTCCCTTCCTCTTGGGGTTCTGATAATAAAGCCTTCCTGAATTAAAAAAGGTTCGTATACTTCCTCCAATGTTTCCGGGTTTTCTCCAATCGATGTTGCCAGTGCGGAAATCCCAACAGGCTTTCCTCTGAAGTTTTCTATCATGACACGCATGATCTTATTATCCATTTCATCCAGGCCAAACTCATCTACATTGAGAGAGTTGAGTGCATATTTTGTAATATTAATTTCAACTTCCCCATTACCTTTGATCTCTGCAAAATCACGAACCCTTCTTAGGAGTGCATTTGCAATTCTGGGAGTTCCACGGCTTCTTCTGGCGACCTCTATAGCGGCATCTTCATAGATTTTTACCCCTAAAACCCTGGCACTTCTCTGGATAATCATAGATAAAAGCTCAATAGAATAATATTCCAGTCTGCTTTGAATTCCAAATCTTGCCAGCATTGGTTTGGTAAGCATACCACTTCTGGTTGTTGCTCCCACTAGCGTAAAAGGGTTCAGTCCAATTTGAACACTTCTTGCATTAGGCCCTGTTTCCAGCATAATGTCAATTTTGTAATCTTCCATTGCTGAATACAGATATTCCTCCACAACAGGAGAAAGACGATGGATCTCGTCAATGAAAAGAACATCATTTTCTTCCAGATTAGTCAGTAAGCCTGCCAAACTGCCGGGCTTATCCAAAACGGGACCTGAGGTAATCTTACAGTTTACCCCGAGTTCATTAGCAATAATATTGGCCAATGTTGTTTTTCCCAGACCCGGAGGGCCATGTAAAAGGACATGATCAAGTGCTCCGCCCCGTCTTTTGGCTGCGGAAACAAAAACTTCAAGATTTTCCAGCGTTTTCCTCTGTCCTGCAAAATCTTTAAAGCTCTGGGGACGCATCTGTTCTTCCTGCATCAGCTCCTCGCGTGAGTAGTTTTCCTTATCTGGATGTAAAAAATCTGGCATTAATTCATTTCATTTACTTCAAAGATAGGAATTTTAGACTAAGGTTGAAGCTTAGATTAATAAAACGTTGAATTGAGAATAAGGTTTATGCTAAGATTAAGAGCAGGATGTAGAATGAGTAGAGCTAAGGCCCATAAATTGAGATTTTTTAAGTATTTTTGAGAGAGAAAAATATTGATAATTGATAGCATATTTTTCAGAAAATGATTGTTTAGAGAGATAAAAGTTGATGACTCCCACTAATTACAAATTCAATTTGAAGAGAGGAGATCAGCCTTAGTTTAAATCTTAGCCTTAATCTAAAAAAAAATGAAATTAATAGGACCATTTAAGCAGATAGTAACACTTGCTAACTTACCATTAAGAGGAAAACTTTCCGATGAACAGCTGGAAATTATTGCTGATGGAGGAATTCTGGTAGATAACAATAGCATTCAGAAAGTAGGGAATTTTGAAGATCTTAAGATCGGAAATCCTGATATAGAAATTGAGAAGATAGAAGGAGAACAGGTAGTTCTTCCTGCATTGGTAGATTCTCATACCCATATTTGTTTCGGAGGAAACCGTGCCAATGATTTTGCAATGCGTAATGCCGGAAAAACATATCTGGAAATTGCTGAAAGTGGTGGCGGGATCTGGAGCTCTGTACAGCATACAAGAAATGCTTCAGAAGAAGAATTGCTCACCACCTTACTGGAAAGGATTAATTTTCTGATTGATCTCGGAATTACTACCATTGAGGTAAAGAGCGGGTATGGATTAGATGTGGAAAATGAGCTGAAAATGCTTCGTATCATTAAAAGAGCCCAGGAATTTACCCCGGCTACTTTAGTTCCCACCTGTCTTTCTGCGCATTTGAAACCAAGAGATTTTGAAGGCAGCAATCCCGAATATCTGGAATACATTCTCACTGAAATTTTACCCAAAGTAAAAGAAGAAGGTTTGGCGCGCCGTGTTGATATCTTTATTGAGAAATCTGCGTTCCAGCCGGAAGAAAGTAAAGCATTTTTGCTTAAAACTAAATCTTTAGGTTTTGAAATTACGGTTCATGCAGATCAGTTTACCCCTGGAAGTTCGAGAATTGCTGTAGAAGTAGGTGCCAAATCTGCAGACCATTTAGAAGCTACCGTTGATGAAGATATAGCATTTTTAGCACAGTCTGATACTGTAGCAACAGCCCTTCCGGGAGCCAGCTTAGGTTTGGGAGAGAAGTTTACTCCGGCCAGGAAGTTATTAGATGCAGGCGCTATTGTTGCCATCGCCAGTGACTGGAATCCGGGATCAGCCCCAATGGGGAATTTAATTACCCAGGCTTCCATATTAGCTACTTTTCAAAAACTGACAACAGCTGAGGTATGGGCGGGAATGACGTTCCGTGCGGCATTTGCACTTAACCTGGAAGATCGTGGAACCCTGGAAGTAGGTAAAAAAGCTGATTTTGTTACTTTTAAGACTCATAATTTCCAGAATGTACTTTATAATCAGGGAAGTTTGAAAGCTGAACACGTGTATATTAATGGAAATCTGATAGGGTAAGTAAAAGACTATTCAGGATAATATGGAGGAAAAAGAATTTAAGGAAAGGCTTGAGTACAAAGATTTTTGGGACTGGTTTTTAACGATGGAAAAGAAATTCTTTGAAGTTGTAAAAGAAGGCGAACAGGAAGCTATTGAAAAAGACTTTTTTAATATCATTTCTTCTAAACTTAATCAAGTCAATGAGGGGTATTATTTCCTTACCGGAATGTTTGATGAGGATACAGCAGAATTGATTATTACCGTAGAAGGAGAAGTGAAAAATATCGTCTTCGCTGAAGAACTTATTGAAGCTGCTCCCAAGCTAAACCATTGGATATTTACAGCTTTAAAACCAGCAATAGATATACAAAATGTAAATATAGAGCTGGGAGATCATAAATTCTCAAAGGATACTGTTTCTTTTTATGCCAACGAACAGGAAGAATATCCGGATGAGATTGATCTCGTGTTTGTGTATCAGGGGACTGCTGAAAATAAAAAGGCTGTCACTACAGGAGTTTGTGTTCTTTTAGATAATTTTTTGGGAGAATTAAACTTTGCAACGCAAATCGACACCTTTACGGTTATAGGAATAGATCAGGCGGAGAAAGAGCTTGTCCCTATTGAAAAGCTGAAGGACTTTCTGGATTGGAGAGAAAGGGAGTTTATCGAGAAGTACAAAAGTATAGAGAGGGATGATAAGGAAGAAAAATTTTCTATTCTCAGGGCGTATCTGGAAAATAGCAGACCCCTTATTGCCTGTATGAATCTCTCTTTATTACAATATGATGCCAAGGCTTCTTATCCATGGGTTTCAGTACTTAAAATCCACTATAATGGAGATGATAATGATGGACTCCCTGAAAAAGAAGATTTTGAAAAATTAAACGATATTGAAAATAAAGCTATTGAAGAACTGAAAAAAGGGGGCTATTTATATATAGGAAGGGAAAGTGCGGACAATATAAAGGAAAGTTTTTTTGTGGGTAAAGACTTTAGACAGGCTTCTAAAGTTTTTAAAACAATCATACAGGATAATCCCGGATATAAAATATCATTTGGAATCTTCAAAGATAAATACTGGCAATATTTTAAAGATTATGAAAATGCCCATTAACGGCAAATGATACAATAAAAAAAGTAGTTTTATATATAAACAATATTGGTTAGCTTTACTGAATATAACTATGTAAATACAATTGAATTTTTAAAGAATTATGGTTCAAAATATTTGGCAGGGTAGATGGGATGGAGAAGAGCTTCTTTTCCACAGAATATTTCAAAGAGTAAAAGAAGAGCAGAATTACGATAGCATTTCACCTAATGATTTCGTTCTGCATGGTTTCGCAGTAGACGAAGGAGTAAGAAGAAATAAAGGCAGGCAGGGGGCTAAAGATGCCCCGGATGTGATCAGGAAAAACATGTCTAATTTTCCGGTAGTACTTCCTGACTTTTCCATGTTGGATTTCGGGAATATTACCTGCGAAGACGGTCATTTGGAAAATGCACAGAATAGTCTTGCCAAGAATGTTTCTAAAGTTCTTTTAAAGGGCGGAAAATCTTTAGTGCTCAGCGGAGGTCATGAAGTGACCTACGCTCATTATCTGGGGCTAAAAACAGCCTTTCCGGAGCAGAAAATAGGAATCATCAATATAGATGCCCATTTTGATAACAGGCAGCCCGAAAAAGAGGTAGGTCCAAGTTCCGGAACGGGGTTTTGGCAGATTGCACAGGAAGGGCCAATCAATTCCCTTCATATCGGAATCCAGAGGAATTCAAATACCTTAAAACTTTTTGATACCGCCCATCAGTATGGGATGAAATATATTCTTGCTGACGAACTTTTTTTTGAAAATCTTCCTTCTATCTATCAGCGTATTGATGAGCTGTTGGACAATGTTGATTTCGCTTATCTTACCATTTGTATGGATGTTTTTAATGCTTCTATCGCTCCCGGAGTTTCAGCTTCAGCATATAATGGTATCTTTGCAGATGCAACCTTTATGCATTTTTACAGGCATATTTTAAAAAATAACAAACTTGTTGCGCTGGATGTGGCTGAAGTGAACCCTTCTTTCGATATTCAGGATCGAACGGCGAGGCTGGCAGCATGTCTGGTAAATGAATGGCTGATGATGTAAAGATAAAGTTATATTCTTCCGATAGAGAAAATCACTATTTTATTTATCCTTAAGGAACGAAATTTGCTGATCTTTTCCGTGCTTTTACATAAAAGCGCGAATAAATTCATTAGCTGAATTTAAAACAGAAATTATATTATGGAACAATTAATTGAAAGTAAGCTTATTAAAGCAGATAAAGCTTTTTCAGTGTGGAGAAAAATGCCGTTTGAGGAAAGGCAGAAGTTAATTGCAAAAGCAGCGGAAATTTTAAAGAATAATTCAGAAAAATTTGGGAGGATCATTACCACAGAAATGAATAAACCCATTTCGGAATCCATTGCTGAGGTAGAAAAGTGTGCTTTAATGATGAATTATTATGCCGATGCTGAAGATATTTTAAAACCCGAAAAAGTTGAATCTGAATTTACTTATTCTGAAGTTCATTATGTTCCGAAAGGAGTCATTTTAGGAGTTATGCCCTGGAACTTTCCTTTTTGGCAGGTATTGAGATTTGCTGTTCCTGCAATTTTAGCGGAAATACAGTGGTTTTGAAACATGCTTCCATTTGTTTTGGAAGTGGAAATGCGATCGAAGAAGTTCTTTTGGAAGCTGGTTTCCCGGAAGGTATTTTTCAGAATTTAGAGGTAGGACATAAAGCTGTAAAAGAAATTCTTGAGCACGATGTTGTAAAAGGGGTGAGTCTTACAGGTAGTGGAAAAGCAGGAGGAGAAGTGGCTTCAATAGCAGGATTAAATATCAAAAAATCGTTACTTGAATTAGGTGGAAGTGATGCTTTTATCATTTTTGAGGATGCGGATCTTAAGGAAGCAGCAAAAGCTGGGGTGAAATCAAGACTTCAAAACTGTGGACAAACCTGTACTGCGGCCAAAAGATTTATCATTGATGAAAAAGTTGAAGATGAATTTTTACCAATATTCATCGAAGAATATAAAAAATACGAAATTGGAGACCCTTTCAGTAAAGAAACTAAATTAGCCGGAATGGCAAGACCTGACCTGGCTGATGAGCTGGAAGCTCAGTTCAACAGAGCGCTGGAAAATGGGGCTGAAATTATCATTCCTTTGGAAAGACTTTCAGAAAATCAATTTAAACCTGGTTTAATCAGGGTTCAGGAAGGAAACCCAATTTTAAAAGAAGAGCTTTTCGGGCCTTTGGGTATGGTGATGATTGCAAAAAGTGATGAAGAGGCGTTACAGATTGCTAATGATATCCCTTTCGGACTTTCTAATTCTGTATGGACTCAAGATAAGACCCGTCAGGTGTTCTTTATTGAAAACCTTGAATCCGGAACAGTAAATATCAACAGAATGACAAGTTCTGACCCACGTTTTCCATTTGGTGGAAGCAAGGCTTCAGGATATGGAACCGAGTTATCATTACTGGCTTTAAAAGAGTTTGTGACGGCAAAGACAATTGTAGGAAATTAATATATAATGTACAATGTATAAAGTATAATGTACAATGTATAAAGTATAATGTACAATGTATAAAGTATAATGTATAAAGTATAAAGTATTGCTTTGTATGGATAAAATAAAACCTCCCGAAATAATTTTCGGGAGGTTTTTTATATCATTAAAAAAGAAAATTTTTCTCTTTATACAGTGGTCAATCTCAATGTATTGGTTTTTCCACCTTCATAAGATGGAGTTGCATTGATGTTGATCACAAAATCTCCGGTTTCAATATAACCGTAGTTGTGTGTCAGCATATTCACCTGAATGATTGTTTCATCAGTAGATTTCTTCATATCATAGTAATACGCATGTACTCCCCAAAGAAGGTTCAGCATTGTAATTACTCTTTTATTTCCACTGTATACAATAATCTGAGAATTCGGTCTGTGAGCAGCAAGCTGGAATGCCGTATATCCCGAATGAGTAAGCGTAACAATAGCTGAAACATTTGTTGTTTTTGCGATTCTTACCGCAGCAAGACATACTCTGTTGGTAATGAATCTTTCATCTATACAGTTGTAGTCTTTTTCAATCGGTTCATTTTTATGTTGATAGAAATGAGTGGTTTCGATATTCTTTACGATTTTTGCCATGTTTTCTACCACCTGTACCGGATATCTTCCTACCGAAGTTTCTCCTGAAAGCATTACGGCGTCAGCACCATCCAATACGGAGTTGGCAACGTCATTCACTTCAGCTCTTGTCGGTGTTAAGCTATTGATCATGGTCTCCATCATCTGAGTAGCAATAATAACCGGCTTGGAATAGAATCTCGCCTTTTCTACCAGGTTTTTCTGGATAGCAGGAACCTCTTCCATTGGAACTTCCACACCCAGGTCACCACGGGCAACCATAAGACCGTCACATTCCAATAAAATTTCGTCAATATTTTTAACGCCTTCCGGCTTTTCGATCTTCGCAATGATTGGTGTTTTGAATTTACCGTTAGGGTGTTTAGCGATTAATTCTTTTAAATCAATAATATCTTGTGCATGACGTACGAAAGAAAGGGCAATCCAGTCAACTTCCATATCTAGCATGAAGTTGGCGTCCTGGATATCTTTCTCAGTCAGGGCAGGAAGAGATACTTTTGTATTAGGCAGGTTCACTCCTTTTTTAGAACTTAGAGGTCCCCCCTGTATGGTCTTAGCCTTTACTGTATCCTTTTCGTTGGTTTCAGTAACTTCCAGTACCAATTTTCCGTCATCAATAAGGATTCTTTCCCCTACTTTTACGTCTTGTGGAAACTGCTGGTAAGTCATAAATACCTTCGTAGAATCTCCTTCCATCTTTTCATTGGTGAAAGTAAGAATGTCCCCAGGATTCAGGTAAGAACCTTCCTTTACAACACCTACTCTCAGTTTGGGCCCCTGAAGGTCACCCAAAATACCCACTGAATACCCGTACTCACTGTTTAGTTCCCTAATTATATCAATATTGTTTCGAACTAAGTCGTAATCTGCATGTGAAAAATTTATTCTGAAAATATCAACACCCGCTTTCATTAAATCTAACATCACCTCCTTCGATGAAGAAGCAGGTCCTAGTGTTGCGATAATTTTTGTCTTCTTTAAATACTTATTCATAATACTGGATAATTTGATAAAGTTCTTCGTCAGAACTCAATGTGTAATCTTGAATTGGAAACACAAGATTTTCAGGGAGCAAAATTACGGAAAAATCAGGAAACTGTTCCGAACTATGTAGAATATATTCCACATCTGCCTGATTATTTAATAAAAATTTAATGTTTTCTTCTTCTGTAAAGAGCTCGGTCTGAACTTTTTTTTGTTTACTTTCCGAAGATTTGTTTGAAATAAAAGTAAAACAGGTCTTCGTAGACTTGTGATAGGCCTCGAATCTCGGAAATAAATAGTCATAATAATCTCCATGAAAGATCAGGTCTTTTTTTCTGGAGAATTTAAGATCGTTTGTTTGATTTATTTTATAGAAAAACTCATGATCGGGTATATCTTTTGCTAATCTTACCAATCCTATGGCAATATCTTCAAATTCTATATCATCAAGATCATAAAGTTTTTGAATTTCCAAGTATGTTTTCTTTTTTATTTAAAATATAAAATGCCCGCTGTGCTGCCTTTTCTTCTGATTTTTTCTTCGATGTTTCTGTTGCATTGGCAATTTTTTCATCTCCCAACCAGACATGACATCTGAATACAATCGCCTTATTGGCCTGTATTTCTTCGCAGGTTTCGTACTTTATATTGACCTTCTTTTTCTGGCTCCATTCAAGCAGGAGGCCTTTATAGCTTACAATTTTATTTTCAAGTTTGTTAATCTCGGAAGGGGTAAGCAGCTTATCCAAAATAATCTTTCTGCAAATATCATAATGGAAGTCCAAATATACAGCCCCAATTAAAGCTTCAAATAAATTTCCGGAGATATTCTCGCCCAAAGCTGCAGAGCTGTTCTGTTTTTGCAGAAGGCTTGTAAGCTTTAGGTTTTCTCCTAATTTATTAAGATTTTTCCGGTTGACAATCTTAGATTTCATCTGAGTCAGGTACCCTTCATTAGCCTGAGGATAGGTCTGGAACAAATGACAAGAAATAATTGTACCCAAAACAGAATCTCCCAAAAATTCAAGTCTTTCATAATTGCTGTCTTGATTTTTAGAAGAATTTTTCAAAGAGAAAGCCTCACGGTAAAAAGCAATATTTTGTACCTCCGTACCCAACACTTTTTTAAGCTCGGTACTGAGAAAATATTCTCTTTCCGTTAACTGTCTTTTTCTTTTTTTAAGAAGGAATTTAGAAAAGTATTTCTGTAACTCCATTCATTGAATTTAGATTTTCTTAAATAGAACGCAAGCGTTATGCCCACCAAATCCAAAAGTATTACTCATGGCTACTTTTACATCTTTCTTCACAGCTGTATTAAACGTAAAGTTTAGTCTGCTGTCAATATTTTCATCATCAGTAAAATGGTTGATGGTAGGAGGAACGATACCATGAATAATAGTTCCCAGTGCAGCGATAGCTTCAATAACACCTGCAGCACCCAGAAGGTGACCTGTCATTGATTTTGTAGAATTAATCTGAATGTCATAAGCATGCTCGCCTAATAACTTTGAAATTGCGTTGGATTCAGCAATATCTCCTAATGGAGTAGAGGTACCATGCATATTGATGTGGTCTACTTCATCAGCAGTTAAGCCTGCATCTTCCAAACAACTTTTCATTACCAGATAAGCACCAAGGCCTTCAGGATGAGGAGCGGTCATATGGTGTGCGTCAGCACTTAAACCTCCCCCTTGTAATTCTGCATAAATTGTAGCACCACGTTTTACCGCGTGCTCATATTCTTCAAGAATAATACATCCTGCCCCTTCTCCTAATACAAATCCATCTCTGTCTTTGTCAAAAGGTCTTGAAGCGGTAGTTGGATCATCATTTCTTGTAGAAAGTGCCATCATTGCATTAAATCCACCGACACCACTTGCTGTAACGGCTGCTTCTGAGCCTCCGCATACAATAACGTCTGCTTTTCCTAGCTGGATCAGCATTTTGGAATCAATTAGAGCATTGGCTGAAGAAGCACATGCAGATACAGTGGTATAATTAGGTCCGTGGAAGCCGTATTCTATTGAGATATGTCCCGGCGTAATATCCGCGATCATTTTAGGAATAAAGAATGGGTTGAATCTCGGAATTTCCGTGTTTGCCCATCCTAAAACTTCTGTCTCAAAAGTCTCTAAACCTCCGATTCCGGAGCCCCAAATTACACCGACTCTGTTTTTATCTACATTGTCTTCCATAATTTTGGAATGTGCTACAGCCTCTCTGGCTGCAACAAGTCCCAATTGGGTATTTCGGTCCATTTTTTTAGCCTCTTTCTTATCGAAATGCTGTAAAGGATCGAAATTTTTCACTTCGCAAGCGAACTTTGTCTTAAAGTTTGTGGCATCAAAAAGAGTAATCGGAGCGGCACCGCTCTCACCTTTCACAAGGTTTTCCCAGTATTCTTTTGCATTATTTCCAATCGGTGTTATTGCTCCAAAACCGGTTACAACTACTCTTTTTAATTCCATAAACTTTGTTTAATTTCTTTTTTGTTGAAGAATATTATTTATTTACTACTTCTTCGATGTAAGCGATAGCGTGTCCTACAGTAGTAATTTTTTCAGCCTGGTCATCAGGGATTTGAATATTAAATTCTTTTTCAAATTCCATGATTAACTCAACTGTATCTAGTGAATCAGCTCCTAAATCGTTAGTGAAGCTAGCTTCAGGAGTTACTTCTGTTTCTTCAACGTCAAGCTTATCAGCGATGATAGCTTTTACTCTTGATGCAATGTCTGACATAGTAAATTATTTTTTTAATTGTTAGATGGTGCAAATATATAAAATTCTTTACGATAAAACATTTTTTTAGTCTTTTTTGTGGACCTGTAGCCTTCATTTTGGAACTTTAGACTTTAGTGTTTTCGTTTTCAGTAGGTTATATTTTGTGTTTCTATATGGGTGGGAAATCAATTCTAAAAGAGATTAAGGGTAAAGTAAGGGCCTGTATCTTTTAAATCTCTGTTTTTCTGACTCCTGATTTTATAAATAAAGTATTAGAACTAAGACATCTGGAGCTTTCTTGAATTCCAAAGTTTATTGTATTGGCATCTCTGATATTGAAAGCTAAGCTGCATGAAAAATAGAATGATCTTTGGTCGGATTCGGGGTGAAATTTTTATATAATACAGCCATTGTCTTTTAAATAAAGCTCGTTTTTAATTCTTTTTACCCCGGATCGAAGTTGCCGTATGAATGTTTTTAATTCAATATACCATTCATTTCTGTTAAAATCACAGGTTCTCCATCGGTAATCAGAATGGTGTGTTCATGCTGAGCCATATGTCCACCCTTATTACCTACCATAGTCCATCCGTCCTTAAGCTCTACTGCAATAGTTGAAGAGGTGGAAATAAAAGTTTCAATGGCTACTACAGAATTTTTTTTGAACCGCCTGGAATCGAAACGATTTCTATAATTCAGTAATTCATCCGGTTCTTCATGAAGGCTTCTCCCTACGCCATGACCTCCAAGATTTTTAATGACTTTAAAACCTCTTTTTTTAGCTTCTGTTTCTATAAGCTGTCCGATGTCTGCTATTTTTACCCCTCCTTTTATATTGCTGATTGCTTTTTCCAATATGTATTTAGAGGCATCTACTAAGTTTTGATGTTGGTTGATGTCTTTTCCAACAATAAAAGAACCTCCGTTGTCTGCCCAGAAACCGTTAAGCTCTGCAGAAACATCAATATTGATTAAGTCTCCTTCCTGTAAAATCCGTTGTTCTGTAGGGATACCGTGGCAAAATTCATTATTTACACTTATGCATGTCCAGCCTGGAAATCCATAGGTAAGATAAGGAGCAGAATTGGCACCGAACCCTGAAAGTATCTTGGCGCCATATTCGTCAAGATCTTTGGTCGTCATGCCAGGTTGTGCATAATGAATCATCTCCTTCAAAGTATATGCAACTGCTTCACTTACTTTCTGCATTCCGGTTAATTCATATTCATTTGTTATTGACATTTTCTTTTTTTTCTTAAATGTAAGTATTATATCTTTATTTTATTGATATATATAGGTATACATTCATTAAAATATAAATTTATTTGTCTTTGATAAAGAAAAACAGGTAAATTTAGACTAGCTAAAACCATTACAATTTAATTCCATGAATTCAATTATTTTAAACAAACGAATATCAATACTGATGAGCTTCCTGCTTGTTATATTGACTAGCTGCACCTCTATTAAGCTTATCAGTGATTATGACGAACTCACAGATAAGAAGATTGTAGCGCTGCAGGAAAAGGTGACCGGATTTGTCGTTAAAATCCGGGATGAAATTGGTACAGATAAGGCTAAGTACGTTAACTATAAACCCTTTTATCAGGAGGTTAAAGTGGATCTGGAAACCCTTAAAATCCGCACTAATGCCATCGATAATAATAAAATAGTACAGGATCAGGTTTCTACATTGGCCACATACATAGACAATTTAGAGAAGGTCCATAAGCTTGGTTTTAATGATGTTTCCGAGGTGGATCTTATCAACAGCCAGTGTAATACTATTTTTACAGCCCTTACTAAATTACAGCTTGGCCTGAAAAGAGGTGAAAAAAAATAACCATAAAAACGAATTAAAATGGCAGATATAGACTATAGTCAATTATTGAAAGATATGCTGGCGGCAATGAAACAATCATTCACCAATGACTGGAATGATGCTCAGCCTTATGCAAAAGCAGAATTAAACTCTTTCGTAGACAATATCAAGTTAATCAATAAGCTAAAATCTGATGGGAAAATCACTGAAGAGAAAGCGAAATTGTATCTTGAAATGCAAAAGGGGTCCATGAGAATTGTTCTCTTAACCATAGATGGGTTGACGATATTAGCGGTTGAAAATGCAATTAATGCAGCACTGGATGTCGTAAGAAATACGGTAAATACAGCAATAGGCTGGACTATTTTATAAACAAAGATTTGTTACAACTTAATAAAGGGCAGGTGAAGAATGATTCATTTGCTCTTTTTTTTGTTTAAAATTGGAGCGTTTTGGATGTAAAATAAAAAAGAGAAAATGTAATGATTTACAAATTCTCTTTTGTCTTTTTAGTGGAGTTGGAGGCTCGAATTAATTGTATTGAAAATTAATATTTTATTTGTTTTAATTTGTATTTGTACCAACAAATGTACCGAGATGTTTGCAATTCTTCTTTAAAACCTAATTTTGATAAAATTAAAGAAATAGAAATTTTTGCCATTGCATATGTGTATAACTTAAGTTTTTCATCGTCAATAGAAGATGTACGTCCGTGAGTTAATTTATCTCTCACTGTTTTTAATTCCTTAAATTTAAATCCAAAATTTTCTGCATTTATACTGTTTTGAATTAATGTGTTTTCTAAAGGACTTCCCATAGGTTTTGTTATTAATTTTTCAATAGTCCATTTCCATTTGTTTCTTATCAAATTTATCTCATCTTCATTCGATATTGATTCTTCTATTAGTCGTAGCGCTTTTGCGAAATTTTCATCTTTAAATTGATTAAGGTTAATTTTCTCAGTTTCTTCCTTACCATTAAATATTTCTATGTTGCTAAATAAGAGTAAAAATTTAGCACTTCCATCTACTTCTCTTGAGTGTAAATTTTGTTAATTTTTACTTTATCAGAAGTGTAATTCTCATACCAATTTGTTTTGAGTATTTGTTCAATTCTGGAATTTGTTTTTAATAAAGAAGAATTGCCTGAAAATTTTGAGTACAGAATTATCAAGGATGAAAGTAATCCCAACATTGAAAAAAATCAACTACAAGTAGAAATAAACCAAAAGCTGACAGAAGGGCAGTTGGCAACCTTAGCTGAAGAACTTTACAATAGTAAAGATAAACAAAGACGTTTTTATATTTTCTACAATTTAAAAGGTAATGAAAATACTCTTATGGCTTGGGCAACAAGTCATTTCGACCCTGAATTGGAAATTGCAATTAATGGATCTACTAACGCAGAAGATAATAAATTGCAGCCTGAAGCCCAAAAAGTTAAAGATAATATTATTGGGATATTTAACGAAGAAGATTATACATTTTCCTTATATACCATCTACGAAAATAACGGAAAAACATTTATTAGAACAACTCTTAAGGGTGGGGAATCTATGGATAACGAAGTTGAAAAAATAAATTCTAAAAATGGAGTGAGGTATAATTATAAAGAAGATATAAGTCAAGGTGAATATTTCATTTTAAACAATGATATACTTGAATTTTATAATAGTGAGAATAAAAAGTTTACATCAGCCAATAAAATATCTTTAATTCAATAATTAGTTATTGTGATTTGTTAAATTTAGTTACATTAGTAAAAAACTAATGTAACTTTTTATTTTATGTTATCAACAATATCTTTATATCCAAGGATGCTACCATATATTTTTGGAGAAAACCATGAAGGAATTAACTTAAATCTTGGCGGCCCTATAATTGGAGAAATAAAATACTTTGAAAAAGATGGTAGACCTTCTTATGACACTAATAGATTAGTTAATAATGAATTTATTGCAGGATTATGGGAAAATATATCCTTAATTACAGCAATAGTTGGTAGGAATGGAACTGGGAAAACATCAATACTAAAATCAATAAAAAATGATGAATTACTTGCTATTGATGAAAATAATCAGGCAACTTATACTAATGAACGGTTAATTATATACTATTCTCCTTTTTTAAGTTATAATGAAGAGCGTGACGAAGGTAATAATGTTATAAATATTTCAAAATATTCTCAATTAAAAAGTGATCTAAAGGGTGATGAATTAGGTATATCTTCTTTGTTAGAGGTTCATAATTCCGAATTTATTAAAAGACTTATAACTCTTGCATTCAATGAAAGTGTTTATTCTGAATTGTTGAGTCTTGGTTTACCAGAAATAGATTATATAAAAGTAAAATTATTAAAGATGAACGAAAAGGATTGGAATATTTCTATGAATTTTCGACCATTCTTCGACCTGCTTGATGAAATAAGAGATAATGAAAGAATTAAAAGGGAACAGTTTTTTATTGAGAAGCTAGGCTTAACTGACCATTTTAGAGAAAATGAAGAGTACAGAAAAGAATCTTATAAAATTCGTTTAGAACATGAAATTATAAACTCTATAATATTAAAAATTAAGCGTATCCTTGAGTATACTGGCAATAGATATTTAGAAGAAGGCTTTGTTAGTGAATTTGAAAATTTTAAAGATTTTCAAAGTTATAAGGATGCTTTCTATTGGTTTATAGATAATGCTTATTTTGAATTTTCCAAAGGATCTCGAATACTTTTCCCTGTAGAAAATATTAAAAGCTTTACTGAAAAGTTACTTTCTATGCTGAATAAGCAAGAAAATTTTGATAATTGGCTTGAGTTTCATTGTGATAAACAGGATGCATATGAGCTAATAGACTTATATATTAAGTTTATTTTATCGTTTAAAAGAAATTTTACATTTGATGACTATCCTATATTGGAGTTTAGTACAAATAAGGAACTTAGTTCTGGTGAAAAGGCAATGTTTGAAATTTTTTCATTAATGAATGAAGTTAAAGCTAATATTGAGAGAGGAATAATTGAAAACATGCCCTCATCTGATAAGTATTTAATTTTATTGGATGAGGCAGACATGGGTTTTCATCCCACATGGAAAAAGAAATATATTAACTTATTAGTTAAAATTTTACCATTAATATTTGTAGATAAACAAATTCAAATCATTTTTACTACTCATGATCCATTAACACTATCAGATATTCCAGCTTCAAATATAATTTTTTTGGATAAAGGTCAAGATAATAAAACAATTTTAGTTGATAGAAAAACTAAAAATACATTTGGAGCAAATATTAGTGAATTGTTAGCTGATTCATTTTTTGTTGAAGATGGTTTAATTGGAGATTTTGCAAAAAGTAAAATTGAAGAAATTATTAATTGGATAAATGAAAATAAAAATAATAAAAATAGAAGTGAAGAATTTTTTATGAAATTGGATTTCTATAAAAGAATTATTGAAATAGTGGACGAAAGAATCTTAAAAATAAAGCTTTCAGAAATGATTTCTGAACTTGAAGGGAATACAGAGTTTAGAAAAAGGGTTATTTTGAAAGAAATAGATAATCTAACCAATCAACTAGAAGATTTATGAATTATATAGATGTTAATTCAGATAAGATACTTAATGCGAATGAAATACATTATAAGTATGTCAGATATATTATTAAAAAGAAAATTAATGGTAATTTTTTTAAAGAAGACAAGCCTTTTGATAATATCACCTTTGTAAAGCAAGTCTCAGGAATTCATAGTACTGTGAGGGATTTTTTAAACGTTGATACTAATTTAGAAAAAGTATTAAAAGGAAATCCATTAATACTTAATAGTCTTAAAAATATCTTTAAATATAAAAAACAAAAAGATTCTTTGAAAAAGATTATAGATTATGATGGTTGGGATGATATAACTTTTTATAATCCCTATGATTTAGCTAAAAATCTAGATATCCCAACTTGTGTGTATTGTAATAGGATGTATACAAAAACAGTACAAACTGATTCTCATAAAAAAATTACTAG
>Ga0207709_10000829_pt1 | contig 23802 bp, 20 predicted proteins | sample KBSM34metaG_FD_184397 | JGI IMG/M metagenome (GOLD analysis project Ga0207709, IMG submission 184397) | Miscanthus rhizosphere microbial communities from Kellogg Biological Station, Michigan, USA - KBS M3-4 metaG (SPAdes) (version 2) | ecosystem: Host-associated > Plants > Roots > Rhizosphere >...
GGAGAACTACACACTGCTGTACAGGGATGCCGCGGCCGCCTATGCATTGGCGCTGCGCTGGAAGCTCGGCGGCGACAGCCGCTATGCCGACAAGGCGGTGGAGATCATGAATGCCTGGTCGGGCAAGCTCACCGCGATCCGCGGCACCAGCGACGCGGCGCTGGCCGCCGGCATCTACGGCTACGAATTCGCCAATGCCGGCGAACTGATGCGCGACTACACCGGCTGGAACAGGGATGACTTCAATCGCTTCAAGCGGATGCTGCTCGACGTGTTCTATCCGATCAATCACGACTTCCTGGTCCGCCACAACAACGCGCAGATCGACCACTACTGGGCGAACTGGGATCTGGCGCAGCTCAATGCGATCCTCGCCATCGGCGTGCTCACCGACCGCGCGGACCTGTACGACGAGGCGATCGACTACTTCAAGCACGGCGCCGGCAATGGCAGCCTGGCCAAGGCGATCTGGAAGCTGTATCCGGCGCAGGGCATGGGCCAGGTGCAGGAGAGCGGACGCGACCAGGGCCATGCCACGTTGGTGATCGCGCTGCTCGGTTCGCTGTGCCAGATGGCCTGGAGCCAGGGCGAGGACCTGTTCGGCTACGACGACAACCGCGTGCTCAAGGGCGCCGAATACGTGGCCGCCTACAACGTCTGCGACACCGATGGCGACCGCTGCGACGACACCCTGACGCTGCCGTACACCCCCTACAGCAACAGCGACGTCACGCAGACGACGCTCTCGCCGAACGGGCGCGGCACGCTGCGCCCGGAATGGGAGCTGCTGTACAACCACTACGTGGTGCTGAAAGGCCTCAAGGCACCGTACCTGACCAGATTCGCCGCCAAGGTCCGCGCCGAGGGCGGCGGCGGCGACTACGGCCCCAACAGCGGCGGCTACGACCAGCTCGGCTACGGCACCTTGCTGTACAGCCTGCAGCAGACGCCATAGCGCCGGCCTTCGCGATCGCTACCCGATCACCCGCTTGAACGGCGGCAGCGCATCGATGATGCGCTTGCCGTAGCGCTTGGTCAGCAGGCGCGAATCGAGAATGATGACCCGGCCGTGGTCGCTGGAACTGCGGATCAGGCGGCCGGCGAACTGGGTCAGCGTACGCAGCGCATGCGGCACCGCGATCAGGTTGAAGGCGTTGAGGCCGCGGCTTTCGAACCATTCGCCGAGCGTGGCGGTCTGCGGGTCGGTCGGCACCGCGAACGGCACCTGGGTGATGACCACGGTGGTGCAGGCCTCGCCCGGCAGGTCCAGGCCTTCGCCGAAGGAATTCAGGCCGAACAGCACCGAGCCTTCGCCGGCGCCGATGCGGCGCATGTGCTCGCCGATCATCTGCGACTTGGAGCCATCGCCCTGCACCAGCACGCGGTTGCGCTGCGCGATCGGCAACAGGTCAGCGACCTTGAGCATCTTCCAGCGCGAGGTGAACAGCACGATCGAGCCCTTGCCCCAGTCCAGCTCCTTGACCAGGTAGCGCGCGACCTCGCGCGGATGGCCTTCGCGGTCGTCCGGCGCCACCGGGAATTTCGGCACGATCAGTTCGGCCTGGTTGGGCAGGTCGAACGGCGAGGACAGCGACACCATTTCCGCATGCGCGGGCAGGCCGTTGTCGATCGCCAGCGCCTGGAAATCGCCGCCGCCGGTCAGCGTGGCCGAGGTCAGCACCGCCGAGTCCACTTCGCTCCACAACAGCGCGCGCAGCACCTGCGCGGCCGACACCGGCGAGCAATGGCAGACCAGGTCGGCATCGCGCGACAGGGTGATCCAGCGCGCCATCGGCGCCTGCCCGTCCTGGTCCTCGCGGCGCCAGCCCAGCCATAGCGCGTATTGCTGCTCGACCATCTCCAGGGCCATGCCCAGGCTGCGCTGCAGGCGCTCCTTGGCCGCGTCCTCCTGCTTGGACTTGGCCACCAGCTGATGCGCGGCCTGCACCCAGTTGAGCAGCGCGGCGGTGTCCTGCGCCTGCGCATCGATGAAGGGTTTCCAGTCCTCGGGCAGGCGCCCGTTGGGCGCGCGCCACATCGGTTCTTCCTGGCCCGGGTCCGGCACCCAGGCGCGTTCGATCTCGGCGCGGAAGCTCTTCAGCCCCTTGCTGACCTGGGTCGCCAGTTCGATCGCTTCGTTCGGCAACTGGTTGCCGATGGTGTCCTTGTCGGCCAGCCGATAGGCGGCGCCGACCAGCGCCTGCAGGCGGCCGGTGCGCCGCGCCATGTCGTCCAGCGCCAGGTTGGCCGCGCCCTGGTCGATGGCCACGCCGGCGATGTGGTGGCCTTCGTCGAGCACCAGCAGCATGTCCGCCGGCGGCGCGATCAGCGGCTGGCCGTTGTCGCTGTCGCCCAACGCCAGCGCCGACAGCAGCAGCGCATGGTTGGTGACCACGATCTGCGCATCGCGCACGTCGCTGCGCGCCTTCAGCACCGGGCACTGCACCGCGAACGAGCAGCGGCGTCCGGCACAGCCGGCGGCGTTGGTGGTGATGCGCGCGCGCAGCGACGCCGGGATCGGTTCCGGCGCGGCGTCCAGGTCGCCGTTCCAGGTCTTGTCGGCGTAGGCCTTGGCCAGCGTGCGCGCCTGCTCGGCCTCGGCCGGGCTCAGCGGGCGGTCGTACAGCGGCGCCTCGTCCTCGAACATGCTGTTCTGCGCGGCGTCGCCATGCAGCTCGGCGACGTTGCGCGCGCACAGGTAGCGGGTGCGGCCCTTGGCCAGCGCCACCGTCGCCTCGATGCCGGTGGCCTTGAGGAAGGCGGGAATGTCGCGTTCCACCAATTGCGACTGCAATGCCACGGTGCCGGTGCTGATCACCAGCTTCTTCTTGCTGGCCAGCGCGATCGGCACCCCGGCGGTGAGATAGCCCAGGCTCTTGCCGACGCCGGTCGGCGCCTCGGCCACGCCGACGCCGCCGGAGGTGCCCAGCGCGCGCGAGACCACGCCGATCATCTGGCTCTGCGCGCGGCGCACCATGAAACCGGGCGTGTTGGCCTGCAGCTTGGTGTAGGCGTCGCGGATCGCCAGCTTCATCGGCTCGGTCAGCTGGCGCTGGGGCTTGTCGGCTGCGCGGGCCGCGGCCGCTGTGGCGTCATCGTTCATGCCGGCATTTTCTCACGTCTGGTCGCAACTACCGCGACCGGGCATGCGCCTGCCGATCAGCCCGGTGCGCTCTGCTTGCGCGGCAGGGTCAGCCACAATGCCTGCAGCAGCAGCGCCAGGCCGATGGCGAACAGAAGATCCTGCAGCAGCTTGATCGCGGTGTCCGCCCACATGTCGCCGGAGAAACCGGTGATCAGCCGCACCACGCCCACCACTGCCACCAGAAACATCGGCAGCATCACGTTGGCCAGCAGCACCACCAGCCCCCACTGCAACAGGGTGCGCGGGCGGCCGGGTGCGCAGCGCAACAGCAGCAGGAAGCCGAGCAGCAGGATGCCGAACTTGGCGGCCAGGCCGACACTCCCGGCCACCAGCGCAAAATCCACGAAATGGTTAAGGCGCATCGCGATCGTTCCGGCTACGGCAGGCGTGACCACATGGTAGCAACACCGACAGCTGCTGCGACCAACGCGGACGGCCCGTGCTAGCGCGGCAAGGCAAACCGCAGCGCCAGCACCACCAGCAGCATCGCCACCGCATGCAGCAGGGTGAACACCGCCTGCAGCATGCCGTACCAGACGGCGTAGCTGGAGAAGCTCCCGCCCTGCGCGACGACCCACATCGGCAGCAGCGAGGTCACCGTGCCGCACAGCCCGCCGAGCAGCAGCAGGCTCAAGCCCCACAGGCCCAGCGTGCGGGCGCGGCCGGGGCGGCGCGTGGCCAGCAGCACCAGGCCGGTGCCGAGCACGATCAGGATCGGCAGCTGGAAGCCCACCGTGGTCAACAGCTGCATCACGAATCCATCGTCCATCGGAATCTCCGTCTAGCCACGAAAACAAGCGCCGGGGCGCAAATCAGTCGGCGCTGACCAGCACCGCGTCGCGCGCACGCAGCGCGGCGTAGACCGGGTCGGTGTCCGGGCGCACGCCGTGCCAGCGCTCGAAGCTTTCGGCCGCCTGCTCGACCAGCATGCCCAGCCCGTCCACGGTATCGCGGCAATGCGCCGCACGCGCCCAGGCCAGGAACGGAATCGCGACCTCGCCGTAGTTCAGGTCCACCGCCAGGGTCATGCTGTTGACCAGCGACAGCGGCAGCGAGAATCCCGCGCTGTCGTCGCGGCCGGCGGCGGTGGCATTGACGATCAGTTCGAAGTCGCCCAGTTCGCGCAGGTCTTCCCAGTAGCGGGAAATGGCCCGCGCCGGTTCGCCCAGCGCATCGACCAGCGCATCGGCGCGCTCGGGCGACCGGTTGACGATCAGCAACTGCTGCACGCCGGCCTCCAGCAGCGCCGGCGCCACGCCGCGCGCGGCGCCGCCGGCACCGATCAGCAGCGCGCGGCGGCCGCGCAGGTCCAGGCCGTTGCGCCCGGTCAGGTCGCGCACCAGGCCGGCGCCGTCGGTGTTGTCGCCGTGCCACTGCCCGTCGCGGAAGCTGAGCGTGTTGACCGCCCCGGCGCGCTGCGCGCGCTCGCTGTGGACCACGCTCAGCGCGTATGCGGCTTCCTTCAACGGCAGGGTCACGTTGGCGCCCACGCCACCTTCCGCGGCAAAGGCCGCCAGCGCCGCCGCGAAGCCGTCCGGCAGGGCGTCGATCGCGTCGTACTGCAGGGCGATGCCGGTCTGCTTGGCGAAGTCGGCATGGATGCGCGGCGACAGCGAATGGGTGACGGGATGGCCGAACACGGCATAGCGGGATGTGGGCATGGAACGCTCGTTGGTTGTTTTAGACTGGTCGCGACATCCGAAGGAATCCGACATGCGGACCCCCGCCCTGCCGCTCGCGCTGGCCGCGAGTTTACTCTGCGCGCCGCCGGCGTTCGCGCTTTCCGAGTTCGGCATCGAGGGCATGGGCGTGGTCTCGACCAAGGCCGACGAGACCCGCGCCAGCGTTTCCGCCGACGGACGACGCATCGTCTGGGCCAGCCCCGACCGCGCCGGCGGGCCCGGCGGCGGCGACCTGTGGCAGGCCACGCTGCGCGACGGACGCTGGGTCGACCCGCAGCCGTTGCCGGCGCCGCTGAACTCGCCCGATGCCGATGGCGACCCGTTCTTCAGCGCCGACGGGCGTTGGCTGTACTTCGCCTCCGACCGCGCCGGCGGCCACGGCGGCAGCGACCTGTACCGCGCGCCGGTGCTGGCCGACGGCCGCTACGGCCCGCCACAGAACCTTGGCGCGGCGGTGAACTCGCGCGGCGACGAGCGCGCGCCGACCCTGTCGCTGGACGGCACCCGGCTGCTGTTCGCCAGCGACGGCCACGGCGGCGCCGGCGGCATGGACCTGTTCGTGGCGCGGCTGCAGGGCCAGGCCTTCGGCCAACCGCAGGCGCTGGAAGGGATCAACAGCGCCGACGACGAAACCGATGCCGCCTGGCTGGGCGACGGCCGCGCGCTGGTGTTCGCGCGGGCGCGCAAGGCGCAGGGCGCGCAGCTGTTGCTCGCGCAGTGCGCCGGTGGGCACTACGTGCAGGCGCAGCCGCTGGCGCTGTCGTTCAACGGCGCCGACGGCGACACCCGCGGTGCGGTGCTGGATGCCTCCAAGCCGAGCGAACTGTTGCTGGTCGGCAGCGCGCGCGCACCGAAGGCCGGCAAGCGCGACGTGTACCGAATGAAGGCACCGGCCGCGAGCGGCAGCGGCGATTGTGCGGGTGCGCGCTGACGGCGACGGCTTCGCTGGCGAAGCCTGCGCATGCCGCAGGCCGGTTGCTGCATCTCCGTTTCCACGCGATCGCTGATGCAGTTGGTCGCGGCTGAAGCCGCTCCTACAAAAAAGCCGCGCGCCTCCGCTGCCTTTGTAGGAGCGGCTTCAGCCGCGACAGACGCAGCGGTGGAAACAACGCCACCGAATTCGATCCGGGGCCGAGCACTCCCCCGAACCGCTCCACCTGCCTCAGACCTCAATACACATCGCGCCGATACCGCCCATCCGCGCTGAGCGCATCCAGCGCATCCTCGCCCAGCATCTCGCGCAAGGCCGCATCCACGCCGCGGCCCATGCTGTCCAGGCTGCCGCAGACGTGCAGCGTGGCGCCCCGCGCGAGCCAGGCGCGCACTTCGTCGGCGGCGTCGCGCAGGCGATCCTGCACGTAGATCTTCTCCGGCTGGTCGCGCGAGAACGCCAGGTCCAGCCGCTGCAGGTGGCCGCTGTCCCGCCATGCCTGCAGTTCCGCACCGAATAGCGCGTCGTGCGCGGCATTGCGTTCGCCGAACAGCAGCCAGTGCCCATGCACACCGGCCTGCTCGGCTTCGCGCAGCAGGCTGCGCAGGCCGGCGATGCCGGTGCCGTTGCCGATCAGCAGCAAAGGGGCGGCGCCGTGTCGGCGGAAACCGGGGTTGGCGCGCACCCGCGCCTGCACCGCGGTACCGAGCGGCGCGTGCAAGCACAACCAACCCGAGCCCAGGCCGGCGCTGCCGTCGTCGCGCCGGGTCAGGCGCACCACCAGTTGCAGCAGGCCGTCGGCCGGCACCGAGGCGATCGAGTATTCGCGCAGCGGTAGCTGCGGCAGCGCATCCAGCCAGGCCTGCAGATCGTGCGCGTCCCCGGGCGGCGCCAGTTCGCGATCGGCCAGCGCCGCCTGCAACGGCAGCGGCACGCCAGCGGCGCGCAGCGGCGTGTCCGCTGCCAGGCCATGCGCGGCCAGCCAGGCGCGCACGGCATCCGCGGCGTGACACGGTTGCACTTCCAGGATGTCGCCCGCCTGCCACTGCGCCTGTGCCGGTAGCGCCAGATCGATGCGCCACACCGGCGCGCCGGCACTGCCGGGGTTTAGCAGGGTGCGTCCGGCCAGGCGCCACTCCAGCGCCGGCGGCGCCTGCAACTCCGGCGCCGCGTCCGCCACACCGGTGACCGCGGACAGCTGCCGCTGCCACTGCGCCAGCGCCTGCGGATCGGCGTTGTCCACCTCCACCGCCGGGAACAGCGCCTGCGCGCCCTGCGCGGCCAGCCACTGCTCCAGCCGGCGCGAGAACCCGCAGAAGCGCGCGTACTGACGATCGCCCAGCGCCAACAGCGCATAGCCGAGGTCAGGCAGCGCCTGCGCCTGGCGCAGCACCTTCTTCTCGAAGGCGCGCGCCGGGTCCGGCGCCTCGCCGTCGCCGAAGGTGCTGACCACGAACAGCGCGCGCCGCGCACCGCGCAACTGCACCGCATCCAGCTGCGCCAGCGACTGCACCTGCACCGGCACGCCAGCCGCCTGCAGCTGGCCAGCGGCCTGCCAGGCCAGGCGTTCGGCGAATCCGCTCTGGCTGGCGAACCCCACCAGCCACGGCTCGGCGGCGTCCTGCACGGGCGACGCCAGATCGCGCCGCGCCGAGTGCAACGCGCGCTTCTTGCGTCGCCGGTCCAGGTACAACAGCCAGCCGGTGACGAAGAACAGGGACATGCACAGGCTCGCCAGCATCACCACCACGCGCCCGGCCAGGCCGAAGAAGCTGCCGGTGTGCAGGGCGAACACGCTGCTCAGCAATTGCCGGCCCAGCGGCTGCTGCCGGTAGTCCAGGCGGCGCAGGATGCGGCCGCTGCGCGGATCGATCTCCAGGCCGTCGAAGGCCCGACTGTGCACCGGATCGGCTGCCAGGTAGCGTGCGATGAGCGGCTGCCCGGGACGACTGGGCAGGCGCAGGTCCAGATAGGCGCGGCGCACGTCCGGCAGCGCCGCGAGCGTGGCCTGCAGCCGCGCATAGTCCACCGCCGGCGGCTTGCCGCCGCGGCCGCCGCCCTCGTTGTCCGCGCGTTCGCCGCCGAGCACCGCCACCAGCCCTTGCCGGTACCAGTCGTAGGACCAGTACAGCCCGGTCAGCGCGATCGACAGGTAGATCGCCAGGCACCAGGTGCCGATCACCGAATGCAGGCTCCACAGGAAACTGCGGCCCTGCCGCTTCCATTCCACCACCCACCACGCACGCCAACTCCACCACTGCCGCGGCCAGCGCAGGTACAGCCCGGACAGGCAGAAGAAGAGCAGCGCGATCGCGCAGGCGCCGGTGACCGCCTTGCCGCGTTCGCCGGCGGCCAGGCGCCGATGCAGGTCCTCGACGAAGGCGAAGAAACCGGTCAGCCGCGGCTCCGCCACCGTACGTCCGGTATAGGGATCGAAGTACAGGCGTCCGCCGTCGCGGCCGGCCAGGCGCACGTTGGACGGACGCGTACCGGTGGGGTCGATCAACATGCGCGTGGTGCGGTGCGTGCCGCCCAGGTCCAGACGCCGCGCCAGCTCGGCCAGCGGCAACGGCGACTCGCCGGCCGCATGGCGCGCGGCCGCCTCGGCCAGCGGCGGGTTGGCCCAGCGCACGATCTCGTCCTCGAACGCCAGCGTGGCCCCGCTCAGGCCCATCACCGACAGCACCAGCCCGGCGCTGATGCCGAACAGCCAGTGCAGCTGGAACAACAGCTTCTTGGTCACGGCGCGGGACACGTTCGGAAGGCGGCCGCGCATTGTAAATGAGAACGCTTATCGGATCCGCCTCGAGCCGGCCCGCGTCGTCTACCCGCAAACGTGACCGGCAACGCGTTTGCCATGCGCGACACATCCAACAGTCACCGTAACGACATCGCCCCTCGCCAGTTTCTTCACTCCCCCTTGGCTAGCGAGGTACGCGATGTCCTTCTCCCTGCGCGGTTGTCTGGTTCTGCTTGCGTTGTTCACGGCCCAAACGGCGATGGCCGCCACCAGTTGCGCCACGCTGTACGCAGGCGGCAAACCGCCGAGCGTGGACGCCTCGCTGACCGCCCGCACCACCGAGGTCTGCCACACCGAATACGCGATCCTGGCCTCGGGCGTGACCAAGGGCCCGCTGTACTCGGCCGAGCACCTGACCGACCAGCAGGTCGCCGGCGCCGAGGCGATCGGCCGGGTCGGCTCGTTCCACGAGGAAACCGCCATTCCCGCCGCCGACCGCTCCAAGAGCTCGGACTACACCAACACCGGGTTCGACCGCGGCCACATGACCCCGGCCGGCGACGCCTCGACCGAGAGCTCGGAGAAGGAGACCTTCTCGATGGCCAACGTGGTCCCGCAGGACCACAAGCTCAACACCGGCGAATGGGCGCGGATCGAAGAGCAGGTGCGGCAGCTGGCCAAGCAGCGCGGCGAGATCTACGTGGTAACCGGCCCGGCCTTCGACGACAACGTGACGACCATCGGCACCGACAAGGTGGAAGTGGCGGACTACGTGTGGAAGGCCGTGTACGAGCCGGGCGTGGGCGCGGCCGCGTACCTGTGCGTGAACGACGACAGCATCACCTGCGATGTGGTGTCGATCGACGACGTGATCACCATGGCCAGCGTCGACCCGTTCCCGTCGATCTCCGCGGCGATGAAGTCCACGCCGATCGCGTTGACGATGCCCTGAAAGCCGGGATTGGGGATTCGGGATTGGGGATTCGTAGCCGCATCGCCTACTGAGACTGTGTCGATACCGTAGTTGCATGTAGCGCTGCGAAAGCGGTCTGCAGATGCATTCGCAGGCGCAGACCGCATTTCCGCAGACAGGCGGCTCGCCCATCGAATCACCAGCGAATCGCCGCGCGCGTCGCTCAGGCCACGTGCGCGGTCATCGCTTCCACCAGCGCCGCGAACACGGCGCTGCAGGCCGCGCTGCCGCGCAGGTCCTGGTGCATGGTGATCCAGGTCTCCAGGCCCAGCCGCACCTGCTGCGGCAGCACCGGCAGCAGGCTCGGCGTGCGCCGGGCCAGGGCCGCCTGGAAGAAGCCGATGCCGCAGCCGGCGCGGATCAAGGCCAGCTGCGCCAGGTCGCTGTCGGCACGCAGCGCGAACGCCTCGCGGCGCCACTGCGGCAGCCCGGCGCGCGCGGCGCGCAGGAACGGCGTCTCCGCATCGAAGCCGACCAGCGCGTGCTGCCCGAGTTCGTCCAGGTCTTGCGGCGTGCCATGCCGTGCCAGGTAGTCGCGATCGGCGTACAGGCCGATCGCGATCTCGCCGATGCGGCGGGCGATGAGCGGATCCTGTTGCGGCCGGGTCATGCGTACCGCCACATCGGCTTCGCGGTGCAGCAGGTCCTGCACGCGGTTGCTCAGTACCAATTCCAGCCGCAGCTGCGGATGCGCGCGGCGCAAGCCGGCCAAGACCGGCGGCAACACTTCCGCGCCGATCACCTCGCTGGCGGAGATCCGCACCGTGCCCTGCACCGCTTCGCCGTGGCGGCCGGCCGCGCGCTGCAGCGACGCGGCGATGCTGCGCATGGCCTGCGCATGGCCGCGCAGCGCCAGGGCCGCGTCGGTCGGCAGCAATCCGCTCTGCGAGCGCACGAACAACGGCACCGCTAGCGCCTTCTCCAGCGCCGCCACATGCCGGCCCACGGTGGGCTGGGTCAGGTCCAGTGCACGTGCCGCCGCGGACAACGAGCCCTCCTCCAGCACCGCGAGGAAAGACCGATACAGCTCCCAACCGATGGCGTTGTCCATACATAAATGTATAGCCGATGGCCGATATTCGCCAATTCCTTTGCTATGCGGCGGTGATCACACTGCTCGCATTCCCCGCAACGGAGTCCCCGCATGACAACGACATCCACCGCCCTGGTCCTGGGCGCCAGCGGCGGCATCGGCGGCGAACTGGCGCGCCAGTTGCGCGACGCCGGCTGGCAGGTGCGCGCCCTGCAACGCGGACTCGCGGCCGCCAGCGACACCCGCGACGGCATCCACTGGCTGCGCGGCGACGCGATGTGCTGCGAGGACGTGCTGCAGGCGGCGCGCGGCTGCGCGGCGATCGTGCATGCGGTCAATCCGCCCGCCTACCGGCGCTGGGCCGAGCTGGTGCTGCCGATGATCGACAACACGATCGCCGCAGCCTGCGCCGAAGGCGCGACCATCGTGCTGCCGGGCACGGTCTACAACTACGGCCTCGATGCCTACCCGGCGCCGGACGAAGACGCGGCGCAGACCCCGGCCACGCGCAAGGGCGCGATCCGGGTCGAGCTGGAGCGGCGCCTGCAGGCTTCGACCGCGCACGGTGCGCGGGTCATCGTGGTGCGCGCCGGCGACTTCTTCGGCCCACGCGTGGGCAACAGCTGGTTCGCGCAGGGATTGGTGAAAGCTGGGCAGCCGATCGCCAGCGTGACGCTGCCGGGCGATCCCGGCGTCGGCCATCAATGGGCGTACGTGCCGGACGTGGCGCGGACCATGCTGCGCCTGCTGCAGCAGCGCGATGCGCTTCCGGCGTTCGCGCGGCTGCACATGGACGGACACTGGGACGCCGACGGCACGCAAATGGCGGCGGCGATCGCACGCGCGCTGCACCGCCACGGCATGGCGCCACCACGGACCCGCCGCTTCCCGTGGTGGCTGCTGACCCTGGCCATGCCCTTCTGGCCGCTGGCGCGCGAACTGCGCGAGATGCGCCCGCTGTGGCGCCATCCGCTGCGCATGCGCAATACGCGCCTGCTACAGACGCTCGGCGAAGAGCCGCACACGCCGCTGGACGAGGCGGTGGAGGCGACGCTGCTCGGGTTGGGCTGCCTGCCGGCAGCGGCTTCCATGCCGCTGGCGCATCCGTCCGCGTAAATGCATCACCGACGCCCGCACGTTTTTGTCTGCGCGCACCATGCCGTCGCAGGAGCGGCTTCAGCCGCGACAGGGTGCTACCGGTAGAGCCCTGTCGCGGCTGAAGCCGCTCCTACAACAAAGCGGCATGATCTGAATCGCAAGAACGCTACCGCCTCAGCGCGCCTCGCGCAGCCAGCGCGCCACCTGCGGCGCGAAGTAGGTCAGCACGCCGTCGGCGCCCGCGCGCTTGAACGCCATCAGCGATTCCAGCACGCACTTGCGCTCGTCCAGCCAACCGTTGGCGAAGGCCGCCTTGAGCATCGCGTACTCGCCGCTGACCTGGTAGGCGAAGGTCGGCACGCGGAATTCGTCCTTCACCCGCCGCACCACGTCCAGGTACGGCATGCCGGGCTTGACCATCACCATGTCGGCACCTTCCTCCAGGTCCAGCGCGATCTCGCGCATGGCCTCGTCGCCGTTGGCCGGGTCCATCTGATAGGTGCTCTTGTCGGCCTTGCCGAGGTTGCCGGCGCTGCCGACCGCGTCGCGGAACGGGCCGTAGAACGCCGAGGCGTACTTGGCCGAATAGGCCATGATGCGCACGTGCAGATGCTCCTCGGCATCCAGCGCGCGGCGGATCGCGCCGATGCGCCCGTCCATCATGTCCGAGGGCGAGACGATGTCCACGCCGGCCTGCGCGTGCGACAGCGACTGCTTGACCAGCGCTTCGACGGTGATGTCGTTGAGCACGTAGCCGCGTGCGTCGATGATGCCGTCCTGGCCGTGGGTGGTGTACGGATCGAGCGCCACGTCGGTCATCACCCCCAGTTCGGGGAAACGCGCCTTCAGCGCGCGCACCGCGCGCTGCGCCAGGCCGTCCTCGTTCCAGGCCTCGGCCGCGTCCAGGCTCTTGCCGGACGGGTCGATCACCGGGAACAGGTCGATCACCGGGATGCCCAGTTCCAGCGCGGTCTCGGCTTCCTTCAGCAGGTCGTCGATCGACAGCCGCTCCACGCCGGGCATCGAGGCGATCGGCGCGCGGCCTGGCAGTTCGTGCACGAACACCGGCCAGATCAGGTCGTCGGCGGTCAGGGTGTTCTCGCGCATCAGCCGGCGCGAGAAGTCGTCGCGGCGCATGCGCCGGGGGCGGTAATGGGGATGGGCCACGCGAGGCTCCTGCAGGGACGGGTCGGACGTCACGCACGCGGCACTGCGAGGCGACGCCCGGTCTGCCGAGCCGCGCCGCACGCACCGGCGCGAACGGTGACGGCCACCGCAGCGGTCGTCACCGCCGAATTTTACGCCTGCCCGCCGCAGATGGACGGGAACTGCTGCAACACAGCATGCCGCCGTGCCCGGCATGCACCGGCATGCCGTTAGATCACTCCGCCGCCCAGGCTCAGCCGGATCACCCCGACCACGATCACCAGACCGTTGAGGATCAGCCCGGTCTTGGCGCGGCCGCGGTTCGGGGCCGAAGTGAACAGCAGCCCGATCGCGGCGATGATCGCGCCGACCGCGGCGAACGGGATCACGAACCAGTTGCCCCAGCCCAGCAGCGGGATGAAGGCCAGGATCATCCACAGCAACGCCACGATGCCCCACAACAGACTGATCAAGCCCATGCCGTCGCCCTACGCTGAATGCCAGTGCGCACCATAGCGCGCGGCCCTGGCGGCGCAAGCCAACTCTTGGCACGGGACTCACGGCGGGCGTGCCACGGTGGCGGCGATGGCGGGTGCGCCGCGATTCACCGATCGCGCCTATCATCGCGTCGTGAACCGATTCCCAGGGGTGATGCCATGAACGTCCGACCGCTGTTGCCGCTGGCGCTGCTGTTCGCGCTGGCCGGCTGCGCCAGTTCCTCCAAGGTGATGGTCGGCGCGCCGCGTCCGCCGATCGACCCGGCCCTGGTCCAGATCTATTCGACCCCGCCGCTCGGCGCGGTCGACATCGCCCAGCTCGAATCGTCCAGCGCGGCCGGCTTCGGCACCCAGGGCCAGACCGATGCGGCGATGGCCCGGCTCAAGCGCGAGGCGGCCAAGCTCGGCGCCAACGGCGTGGTACTGATGGGCGTGGCCTCGCAGCGCTCCGGCGGCGGCGTGTCGGTGGGCGCCGGCAGCTACGGCGGCCACGTCGGCGGCGGCCTGGGCATCGGCATCCCGACCACGCAGAAGCGTGCTGCCGGGATGGCGATCTGGGTACCGCCGGGGGCGCAGGTGCCGAAGGCGCCAGAGCCACAGCCCCAACCGCCGTTGCCGGCGCAGGAACGCTGAGCGTCTTGGGAGAGTGATCCCAGCGGTTTCCGCTGTCGAAGCGCCGCCCGCCCCGACAATCGGCCATCCGCAGGCCGATGGTGGGCCAGCCTCCTCGGCGTCCGGCTTCACCGTGCCCTGGGTCGCCGCGGCGGCCCAGGCACAGACGACCGCCGCCCGGGAACCCTTGGTAAGCTATTGGCCGGGTTAGTATTCCCCGACCCTCGGGCATTGCAGGGGATGGATCCGGACCCGCGAGGGCAGTGACCCGTCATTGGTGTTAACGCCCGGGATGGACCGTCATTGACAGAAGGACTCGTTATGAAGCGCTGGATATGGATATTGGTCGCGTTCTTCGGACTGCAGGGCACGGCCAAAGCAGTGGGCCCTTATGTGGAGTTTGCTTGCCGCGACAATGACCCCTTCGTGTTCTGTACCCAAGGCTGCAAGGACAGCGACAAGAACTGGATCCCGATAAGTCCAAGCAGCGGGACTTGGGTAGCGGTGCCTGGATATTGCCCTTACCCAACCACTGGCGCCTGCTGCATCGGAAATGTCTGCTTTCTGCCCTGGACGCAAACCGCAGTGACCGCTGTCGGGCAGTACATGGCCTATTGCCCCATAGGCGGCGGTAAAGCAAGCGACTGGAAGAACACGGACGGGCGGCGCCCTGAGAGCGTCCCGGAAGATCACTGAAGTCCGACCGTGCCGCTGCGCGGTCGGCGCAGCGGCACGGTTCCATCACTTCCGTTGTGCCGGGACGAACACCTCGTCCACCGCGGTCGCCAGCTGATCCGGCGGCAGCAGGCCCTGGTCGAGCAGGAAATTGTTGAACTTGAGCCGGTCGAACTTCGCGCCCAGCGCCAGTTCGGTGCGCATGCGCAGTTCCATGATGCGGCTGTAGCCATAGAAGTAGCTGCCGGCCTGGCCGGGCGCGCGCATCATGTAGCGGTCCAGTTCCTGCCGCGCCATCGCCGGCGACAGGCCGACGTCGTTCTCCAGCACCAGGCGCGCGCGTTCGCGGTCGGTCAGGCCCAGGTTGAGCATCGGGTCGAGCATGGCGCGCGCGGCGCGCAGCAGGCGGAACTGCAGCGCGATCAGCTGCCCGTCCAGCGGTTCGTACGGCACCATTTCGGCCTCGGCGTACAGCGCCCAGCCTTCGACGTTGACCGAATTGAACGCGAACATGCTGCGCGCCAGGGAGACGCCGCGCTCGACCATCGCGGTGAACTGCAGTTCGTGGCCGGGCCGGCCCTCGTGCGCGCTCAGCGTCCACGCCGCCGAGCCGAAGTTGAAGTCGTCGTAGTGCTCGCCCTTGCCGGCGGTATCCGGATTGCCCAGCGGCAGCACGAAGGTGCCCTGCTCGCCGGTATTGCCGACCAGCGGCGCCGGACGGAAATGCGGCGCCGGTTGCGCCGCGCTCTCGGCCGCCGACCCCAGGCGCATCTGCATCGGCCGCTGCGGCACATCGACGATGCGCTGCTGGCGGATGATCGGATCGATCTGCGCGATGACGTCGCGGTAATGGGTTTCCAACTGGTCGTTGGCGATGGTGTCGCGCTTGAGCGCTCGGATCACCGCGCGGTAGTCGCCGGGATTGTCGACCTTCAGGCCCTGGGCCTTGGCCACCAGCGGCGCCAGCTGCTGCATCGCCGCGCGGGTCTCCATGAATTCCAGTTGCGCGCGCTGCATCAACAGTTGCGGCGCGATGTCGATGCCGACCTGCTTGAGCTGGAAGGCGTACAGCTCCGGCGGCAGGCGCGCGTCCTCGCGCGCCTTCGGCAGCACCACCTTGCGCGTCCAAGCGGCGTAGTCCTTGAACTGTTTGTCCATCGCCGCCAGCGCCGGTTCGACGCCGTCGATCTTGTAGGTCGCGAACAGTTCGCGAATGCCCTTGGCGTAGGTGTCGACGTTGCTCAAGGCCTGCTCGACCTCGCGTCGGGTCGGCGGCAGCAGTGCGCCGTTGGCCAGCTTTTCCTCGTAGCGCTGGCGCGCCAGCACGAGCGAGGAGGTGCTGCCGGGCGCCAGGCCGACATAGCGCTGCAGCCGGTCCAGCGCCTTGGCCCGGCGCGCCGCCGGCACCTGTTCGGACAGCAGATTGTTGAGGCCGCCGAACACCATCTGCGGCGCATCCTGCCACGGCAGCAGCAGGCGTTCGTTCAACGCGCTGCCTTCGGCGGCCTGGTCGGCGGCATGGATCATGATCGCCAGGTCCTGGCGCACGTTGGGATCGCGCTCGACCTCCAGCTTCTCCTGCAGCGCGCGCCGGGCCTTGCCGATCGCGTCGCGATAGCGGCGGGCATTGTCCGGCCCCAGGTCGGCGACCTTGTCGTCGTAGCCCGGCACGCCGAAGAAGCTCACTTCCTCGGGTTGGAACGGCGCCTGCGCCTGCAGCAGGATCTGCGCGAAGTCGTTGCTGCGCTTCACCCATGCCGGGCCGGCGGCCTCGGCCGGAGCGGCGGCGGGCGCGACCTGCGCGAGGACAGGCAACGGCGCGACCAGGGCCAGCGCGATGGCGAGGACGAGTGGCTTCATCGGTGAATCTCCAGCGGGACGATGCGGCGACCGTACGCGGCGCGCGCACGGCCGGCAAGCTGCCGTAGGTCATGGCCGCGCCGGGTGGCCAGCGATCGCGCGCGACACGGAAGCGACCAGGGCCGCCGCTGCAGGCTCGCGAATCGTAGACACGGCCACACCGTCTGCGGACGGCAGCACGGCGACAGCGCGATGCCCCGCACCCACCCTGCCCGCGCAACGCAGCGACGCGACGGATTCGGCCACGCGGCGTGGGTGCCACTGCGCCGCATGCCGCGGCTGCGCGGAGCTTATTGCGTGCTGTCCGCCTCGGCCGACGCAGCCGGATCCGCGTCGGTCTGCACCTCGTTGACGGCATCCGCGTCGGAATCGGACTCGGCGTCGGTTTCGATGGCGTCGTCCACTCCGGACTCGACATCCTCGAGCAGCGGAATCGCCTCGCCGGCGTCGGGCAGCACCTGCAGCGTCGTGTAGTGCCATTCGCCGGCATGGCGCTCGGCTTCGATGTACAAGGTGCCGTTGCCGCGCGCGCCGTGCAGCGACACGCTGAGATTGGCGCTGCCGGTGCCGTTGCTGGTGGAAATGCTGCCGCTGGGCATGATCCCGTCCTTGACCGGCGCGCCCAGCGCGGCGATGACCCGCTGGTCGAGCTGCGCGGCCATCAGGCCGACGCGGTACGGCTCGGACGACTTGGTGACGCGTGCGATGCCCATCACGAACACCGCGATCGAGGCCAGCAGCATTGCGCCCAGCAACAGCACCACCAATGGCACCGCCCATTTCCAGTGGCGTGCCCACCAGCCCTTCCGAGCCGCCACCGGCGGCGCGGCAGCGGCGGGGTCAGACACGGGCGAACCGGGTAACGGCGGCGGCGTGGACATGCAGAACTCCTTTTCGGCGAAAGACGGTGCGGGTGGCGATCAGGGCTTCAGGCAACGCGCCAGGAACGCTTCGGTGGTGCGGTAGCGGTGCAGCGCATTGCTGCCGGACAGGCCGTGCTTCGCCCCAGGATAGGTCATCAGCTCGAACAGCTTGCCGCGCTTCTGCAGCTCGCTCATCAGCGAGGTGGAGTTGGTGAACAGCACATTGTCGTCGGCCATGCCGTGGATCAGCAGCAGCGGCGAATTCAGGCCATCCAGATGCGCGGCCACGCGGCCGTCGCGGTAACCGTCGGGATTGGCCGCCGGCAGGTTCATGTAGCGCTCGGTGTAGTGGCTATCGTACAGCCCCCAATCGGTCACCGGCGCGCCGGCCACGCCGCAGGCATAGGCCTCGCTGTGCTTGGCCAGCAGCATCAGGGTCATGTAGCCGCCGTTGGACCAGCCGTACACGCCGATGCGCGCGGCATCCACCCACGGCTGCGCCTTCAGCCAGGCGACGCCGCGCAGCTGGTCGTCCACTTCCACCGTGCCCTGCCGCTGGTACAGCGCACCGCCGAAGTCGCGGCCGCGGCGCGGCGTGCCGCGGTTGTCGACCGAGAACACGACATAGCCGTGCTGGGCCAGGTACTGGTCGAACAGCGCGTCGCCGCGCACCGGCCAGCCGTCGAGCACGGTCTGCGCGGCCGGGCCGCCGTAGACGTACACCACCACCGGATAGCGTTTGGCCGGATCGAAGTCGGCGGGCTTGGTCAGTCGGTAATGCAGCGGCGTCTTGCCGTCGGCCGCGGTCAGGTGGCCGAACTCGACCGGACGCTGCGCGTCGCGGTACCTGGCGTAGGGATGCTGCGGATCGGCCAGATCGTTGACCAGCAGTGTGGCGATCTTTTCGCCACTGGCGCGGAACAGCTCGATCTGCGGCGGCGTGGCGGTGTTGGACCAGCTGTCGACGTAGACGCTGGCGTTCTTGGCGAAGCTGGCCGCATGCGTGCCGTTGGGCTTGGACAGCTGCTCGATCGCGCCGCCGTCCAGCGGCACCGCGTAGAGCTGGGTCTGGGTCGGCGACTCCCTGGTCGCGGAGAAATAGACCTTGCCGGCGCCTTCGTCCACCGCCAGCAGCTCGTCCACGATCCAGTCGCCGTGGGTCAGCGGAACCAGTTTGCGTCCGTCTTCCGAGGCCAGGTACAGGTGCTCGTAGCCGCTGCGCTCCGAGCCCCACACGAAGCGCCCGTCCTTGAGGAAATGCAGGTCGTGGTTGAGCGGCACCCAGGTCTTGCTGGTCTCGGTGATCAGCACGCGCTGCTTGCCGCCGGCCAGGGTCGCCTCGATCAGTTCGAGCTTTTTCTGGTCGCGCGACTGCCGCTGGAAGGTCAACCGCTGCGCATCGCGCCAGTCCACCCGCGCCAGGTAGATGTCCGGATTCTTGCCCAGGTCGATCCACTGCGGCTGCGCGCCGGCGCGCGGCGCGATCGTGCCCAGCTGGATCCTGACGTTGGGCTGCCCGGCCTGCGGATAGCGCTGCTCGATCACCTCGGTGTGGTCGGCATACACCTCCGGGCGCTTCTGCACCGGCACGCCGGATTCGTCGATGCGCGCGAAGGCGATCGCCGAGTCGTCCGGCGCCCACCAGTAGCCGGTATGGCGGTCCATCTCCTCGTCGGCGACGAACTCGGCCACGCCGTTGCCGATGGTGTCGCTGCCGTCGCGGGTCAGCTGGTGCTGCTGGCCGCTGGCCAGATCGATCACCCACAGATTGCGCGCACGCACGAAGCTGACGTAGCCGCCCTTGGGCGAAATCTTCGGATCGGTGGCGAAACCCTCGCCGTGGGTCAGCTTGCGCACCGCGGCGCTGCCGGTCTTGCGCAGGTCGTACAGATACAGCTCGCCACCGAGCGGGAACAGCAGCGCGTGCGCATCCGGCGCCCACTGGTAATCGACGATGCCGGCATAGGCGGAAATGCGCTGGCGCTCGCGCCGCGCCTTCTCCTCGTCGCTCAGCGTCTCGGTGCCGGGCAGCACCACCTTCGAGTCCACCAGCAAGCGGGTCTGGCCGCTGGCGATGTCGTATTCCCACAGGTCCAGCTGGTTGCGGTCGCTGTCCTTGCCGCGCAGGAAGGTCACCCGCGAACCGTCGGGCGCGACCTGCGGCTTCATCAGGGTCGGCCCCGACAGCGGCTTGCTGCCGGTGATGGCCTCCAGGGTCAGTTTTTCGGCGTGCGCGGGAACGAGGGACGTGGCGAGCATGAGGGCGAGAGCGGCGAACACAGAGCGCATGAAGGTTCCTGGCGTGGCACTAGCGCGCAAGGATGCGCGCGTGCCGGCGGTTTGAGAAGCGTGACGCGGACGGCTCAGCGCTTGCCGAACAGATGCTTGCGTTCGGCGTCGCTGAGCGGCTTGCCGGCGTCCGGATTGACCTGCTGCTTCAGCGCGTAGGCGCGCTGCGTGGCCGGGCGTGCGCCGATCGCATCGTGCCAGCGCTTGAGGTGCGGGAACGCGGCGTAGTCGGGGGTGAGCCCGTTGTACACCTCGATCCACGGATAGCTGGCCATGTCGGCGATGCCGTACTCGGCGCCGGCCAGGTACTCGCTGTGCGCCAGGCGCTTGTCGAGCACGCCGTGCAGGCGCCGCACCTCGGCGTTGTAGCGGTCGATCGCGTAGCCGATCTTCTCCGGCGCATAGACATTGAAATGGCCCATCTGCCCGCTCATCGGGCCGAGCCCGGCCATCTGCCAGAACAGCCACTCCAGCGCGACGATGCGCCCGCGCGGATCGGCCGGCAGGAAGCGCCCGGTCTTCTCGGCCAGGTACAGCAGGATCGCGCCGGATTCGAACACGCTCTGCGGCGCGCCGCCGTCGGCCGGCGCATGGTCCACGATCGCCGGCATCTTGTTGTTCGGCGAGATCGCCAGAAACTCCGGTGCGAACTGCTCGCCGGCGCCGATGTTGACCGGCTTGATGGTGTAGTCCAGGCCGGCTTCCTCGAGCAACAACGTGACCTTGTGGCCGTTGGGCGTGGGCCAGTAGTACAGATCGATCATGGCGGCGGTCCGGAAACGGGGGCGTCCAGTGTAGCCGCGCCGTGCGCTTGGCAGCATCACGGCGGGCCAGTACCCTGCGCCTTCCTGCAACGCAGCATTCGATACCACGCCATGAGCCCTCCGCGCCCGACGCCCCGCCTGAATCCGCTGTCCAGCCTGATCTTCGCCTCGCGCTGGTTGCAGCTGCCGCTGTACCTGGGATTGATCGTGGCCCAGGGCGTCTACGTGTTCCTGTTCGGCAAGGAACTGTGGCACCTGATCCACGAGGCGCCGAGCCTGGGCGAGCAGCAGATCATGCTGATCGTGCTCGGCCTGATCGATGTGGTGATGATCTCCAACCTGCTGGTGATGGTGATCGTCGGCGGCTACGAGACCTTCGTCTCGCGGCTGGGCCTGGAAGGCCATCCGGACCAACCGGAGTGGCTGAGCCACGTCAATGCCAGCGTGCTGAAGGTGAAGCTGGCGCTGTCGATCATCGGCATCTCCTCGATCCACCTGCTCAAGACCTTCATCGCGGTCGGCGCGCTGGGCGGCATGCCGCTGTGCTCGCCGGACCAATTGGCCAGCGCCGCAGCCACGGTGGACCTGAAGAGCTGTGCGACGCTGACCCAGACCGGCGTGCTGTGGCAGACCATCATCCACGGCATCTTCATCCTGTCGGCGATCGGCATCGCCTGGACCGACCGGCTGATGTCCGCGCCGCCGAAACCGGCGCACTGACCTCGCGTGCACGGGCTCACGCTTTTCCGGCCGCCGCCACGCGGCCGTCAAGCACGCGGCCGGAGCGGATGCTAGATTGGCAGGTGGGGTGCGCTGGCAGGGACGGGGGAGCCGGACCGGCTGCGCGGGAGAACCACCGCTGCGTATTCATGGCCATCACCGGGGATTAGGGGGAAGCATGTTGCAGGTAACGACATTCGCGAAGGCGCGCCGCATGGCGCCGGTACTGCTGCTGGCCGCGTTGGCCGCCTGTTCCAAGCAGGAGGACGCTGCCCCGGCCGCTGCGCCGGCAGCCAAGCCCACGGCAACCGCGCCGGCCGCACCGCCGGTCTCGGCCAAGGTGCAGTCGATGGGCACCGAGCAGCTGCACGAATCGGCCAGCCAGGCGCTGCGCGAGAACCGCATGTATGCGCCGGCCGGCAACAACGCGGTCGAGTACTACCTGGCGTTGCGCGACAAGCAGCCGGACGACGCCGGGGTGAAGAGCGCGCTGACCGACCTGATGCCGTACACGCTGATCGCCGCCGAGCAGAGCATCAACCGCGAGGACTTCCCGGAAGCGCAGCGGCTGGTCGCGCTGATCGAGAAGATCGACAGCCAGGCGCCGGCATTGCCGCGGCTGAAGCTGGGCGTGAGCAACGGCATGCAGTCCGCGGCGCAGCGCAGCCAGGAAGAGACCGACAAGGTCAAGAAGGAGGCCGAACAGAAGGCCAAGCTGTTGGCCGAGCAGCAAAAGCAGGCGCAGCAGCAGGCCAGCGAGGCGCAGGCCGCGCAGCAGATCGCCGCGCAACAGGAAGCCGCGCGCCGCGAGAGCGCGCGCCAGGAAGCCGAGCGCCAGGCCGCCGCCGCGCGCAGCGCGCCGACCCCGACTCCGGCAGCCGCACAGCCTGCGGCCACGCCACCGCCGGCGGCCGCCACCGCCAGCACCCAATCGCTACGCGCGATCAGCACCCCGGCGCCGCGCTACCCGCCAGAAGCGCTGCGTTCGGGCACCGCCGGCGAAGTGCTGGTGGAGATCACCGTCGGCACCGACGGTTCGGTCACCAGCGCCCGCGTGCTGCGCGCCACCCCGGCACGGGTGTTCGACCGCGAAGCGCTGAACGCGACCAAGCGCTGGCGCTTCGAGCCGGTCAGCGCGCCGGTCACGACGCGGCGCACGTTGGCGTTCAATCCCGGCGGCTAAGAAAAAAAGCCCGGCTCCGCCGGGCTTTTTTTGGGAATGGAGAATCGGGAATGGGGAATCGCAGAAGCGCTGCGTCCGGTCGGCATTCCCGCTTTTCCTATTCCCGGTTCTCCATTCCCGTTTCCCGGCTCTCAATCACCCCGATATCGCCAACCGCTCCTGCCGGTAGCGGCGCACCGCGGCCAGCCACAGCACCGCGGCCAGGCCGAAGCCGGCGGCCAGGTACACCGCCCAGATCTGCAGGTCGATCGGTTCGCGGCGGATGATCTTCAGCAGCATCTGGTTCTGCGCCAGGAACGGCACCGCGAACTGCCACAGCGTGGTCTTCAGCGGATACACCATCAACGCGTAGCCGGGCAGCATCGGCAGCAGCATCAGCCAGGTCATGTGGCTCTGCGCTTCCTTCATGCTCTTGGCTGCGGCGGCCAGCAGGGTCAGCAGCGAGGTGCCGATGAACAGCATCGGCAGCAGCACGAACAGCATCTGCAGCATCGCCACGAAGCTGACGTTGAGCTGGCGGCCGATGCCGCTGGCGACCTGCGCGCTGAGCTTGAACGCGAGCAGGGTCAGCAGCAGCGAGGCCAGCCCGACCACGCATGCGGCAGCGATCTTGCCGCTGACGATGGCGCCGCGCGACGCCGGCGTGGCCAGCAGCGGCTCCAGCGATTGCCGCTCGCGTTCGCCGGCGGTGGCGTCGAGGATCAGATAGGCGCCACCGATGAACGAGGTGATGCTCAGCAGCACCGGCAGCAGCATCGCCAGCAGCACGCCGCGCTTGGCCTCGGCCGTGGCCAGGTCCTGGACGGCCATGTCCAGCGGCCGCGCCACCTGCGCATCGACGCCGCGCGCCAACAGCCGCAGCGCGCCGACCTGCTGGCTGTACATGCTCAGCGCCGTCTGCACGCGCGTGGTCGGGATGTCGGCATCGCGGCGGGTGCTGTCCTTGATGATCTCCACCAGCGCCGGCCGCCCCTCGCGCCAGGCGTTGGCGTAGTCCTCGTCGATCTTCAGCGCCAGGTCCACGTCCTGGCTGCGGATCGCCGCGGTCAGGTCCTTGGGCGGGGCGACCGCGTTCAGGCCTTGCGCGGCGAGGAACGCGACCAGGTTCGGCGCGCGCTCGCGGCCGATCACCGGGATATTCAGCGGCTTGTCGATCTGGGTCCTGACCCGGCTCTCGGCCAGCGCGCCCATGCCCAGGATCAGCGCCGGATACAGCAGCGGGCCCAGCAGCAGCGCCAGCGCCAGGGTCCGGCGGTCGCGCCCGAGGTCGCGCAATTCCTTGCGCATCACGGTGAAAACGGTTCGAAACAGGCTCATGCGTGCAGTCCCTCGTCGCTGCCGATCGCCTTGACGAAGGCGTCTTCCAGATTGTCTTCGCCGGTCAGGGCGCGCAGTTCGTCGGCCGTGCCGGCGGCCACCACCGTGCCCTTGGCGACGATGACGATGCGATCGCACAGCGCCGCCACCTCCTGCATGATGTGGCTGGAGAAGATCACGCAACGCCCCTCCTCGCGCAGCCCGCGCAGGAAGCCGCGCATCGCGCGGGTGGTCATCACGTCCAGGCCGTTGGTGGGTTCGTCGAGGATCACGT
>Ga0207709_10000842_pt1 | contig 23514 bp, 15 predicted proteins | sample KBSM34metaG_FD_184397 | JGI IMG/M metagenome (GOLD analysis project Ga0207709, IMG submission 184397) | Miscanthus rhizosphere microbial communities from Kellogg Biological Station, Michigan, USA - KBS M3-4 metaG (SPAdes) (version 2) | ecosystem: Host-associated > Plants > Roots > Rhizosphere >...
ACAGAATTCTCATTACAGCATCGAATCGTTTAATTCGGGGGGATGCATTGGTGGGGGCACGCGCGATTTCCGCATGGCTGCCGTTTGCGCTTGTGGGCTTTTGGCCGGTAACTATTCTCGCTCAGGCGGACGTCACGACCTACACCTATGACGCGCTGGGACGGTTAACGCAGGTCTCCGCCACGGCAAGTAACGGAACCGTTGCCTCCACCTATTCCTACGATCGAGCGGGCAACCGAACGCAGGTATCCGTTTCAACAGCCCCAATTACGCTTTCTCCAACCAGCTTGCCGACAGGCACGGTCGGCAGTGCCTATAGTCAAACGCTTACTGCCAGCGGCGGCACCGGCGGCTACAGCTTCAGCCTGAGCGCCGGCTCGCTTCCCACCGGCCTCACCCTGAGCTCGGCGGGCGTGCTTTCGGGAACGCCGTCGGCGAGCGGCACGTCCAGTTTCACCGTCAAGGCAACCGATGGCAGCGGCAACACCGGAACCAGGGCCTATAGCGTCACGGTCAACAATGCTGGTCCGACCATAATCAACCTGACGAGCAGCGTTAACGGCGCGAACCTGCGGACTATCGCCAATAGCTACGGCTATACCGGCTCCTCGACCGCGAACTATCAGTTCGTGGTTGGCAGCAGCGTGACGATCACCGGCTATCCGGGAAACTATAGTGGCGTTGACACCGGCAACTGGCCGGCTGGCGTCACGCTGGCCCTTCAGGTCAACGGCACCGTGCAGGGTGGCGGCGGCAATGGCGGCAATGGCGGCGGCTGGAGCGGCGGCGCCAACAATTCGCCAACCACCGGCGGTGCCGGTGGCGACGCGATCGTCTGCAATGCCCCGATTGCGATCACAGTCAACAGTGGCGGCACCGTTCAAGCGGGCGGCGGCGGCGGCGGCGGCGGCGGGTACGTCACCCACCCCGGCGGCGGGCCTATTGTAACGGAAGGCGGCGGCGGCGGTGGCGGCGGCGCGCCCAATGGCACGGGTGGCACTGGAGGCGGGGGCAACAATGGCGGCGGCACGGGCGGCACCGGTGGCGCCGGCACGACTTCTGGCGCCGGCGCTGGGGGCACCAGCTCGACCGCAAAAGGCGGCGATGGCGGTTATTATGCGAACGCCGGCTCGAATGGAGTAGGCGGCATGTCCGGACCGGGTATGGGCGGCGCGGCCGGCTACGCCATTCGCACGATTGTCGCGTGCACCACTTCGGGCTCGGGCACGATCACGGGAACGGTGGGCAATTTAACGCCGATTACGTTGTCTCCGGTGAGCTTGCCCAACGGAACGGTGGCGGTGGGTTACAGTCAGACGATCGCCGCCAGCGGCGGCACCGGGGCCGGCTACAGCTACAGCGTCAGTGCCGGCGCACTTCCGGCCGGGCTGACGCTAAGTTCGTCCGGCGCGCTCTCCGGGACTCCCTCGGCAAGCGGCACGTCGAGTTTCACGCTGGGGGCAACGGACTCCGGTGGCAATTCCGGGACCCGGGCCTATAGCCTGACGGTCAACGGGGCGGTCACTTTGTCGCCGACGTCGCTGCCGAACGGAACGGTAGGTAGCGGCTATAGCCAGTCGATCACGGCAAGCGGCGGCACCGGGGCCGGCTACAGCTACAGCGTCAGTGCTGGCGCGCTTCCGGCGGGCCTTACCCTAAGTTCGGCGGGTGCGCTTTCGGGCACGCCTTCGGCGAGTGGCACGTCGAGCTTCACGCTCGGAGCAACGGACTCCGGTGGCAATTCCGGGACGCGCGCCTACAGCCTGACTGTCAACGGGGCCGTCTCCTTGTCACCGGCGAGTTTGCCGAATGGCGTCGTGGGAAGCGGGTACAGTCAGACGATCACCGCTAGCGGCGGGACTGGGTCCGGCTATAGCTACAGCGTGATTGCCGGCGCACTTCCGTCGGGCTTGACCTTGAGTTCAGGCGGCGCACTCTCGGGCACTCCGTCGGCGAGCGGCACGTCGAGCTTCACGCTCCGGGCAACCGACGCCGGTGGCAATTCCGGGTCCCGGGCCTACAGCCTGACGGTCAATGGCGCGGTCACACTGTCACCGACGTCGCTACCGAGCGGGAGCGTCGGCAGCGGATATAGCCAGACCATCACCGCCAGCGGCGGCACTGGAAGCGGCTATAGCTACAGCGTCAGCGCTGGCACGCTTCCGGCGGGGCTGAGCTTGAGTTCGGCGGGTGCGCTTTCGGGCACGCCTTCGGCGAGCGGCACGTCCAGTTTCACTCTCCGGGCAGTTGATGGCGGCGGCAACGCCGGTACCCGGGCCTATAGCCTGACGATCAACAGTGGCGGTCCGATCCCGATCAATCTGTCGAACAGCTCCAGCGGTGTTAGCCTTCGGGCGATCGCCGACAGCAACGGCTATACGGGATCGCCGAGCGCAAACTACCAGTTCATCGTTGGCAGCAGTGTGACTATCACCGGCTTTCCGGGAGGATATAGCGGCATTGATACCGGCAGCTGGCCGGCGGGTGTCACGCTTTCCCTCCAGGTCAACGGAACCGTTCGTGGTAGCGGCGGCACCGGCGGCAATGGCGGCGGGTGGAACAGCAGTACCGGCAATTATGCTCCAACCGCCGGCGGCTCCGGCGGCCACGCGATCGTCTGCAGTGCGCCGATTGCGATCACGGTCAACAGCGGCGGCACCGTTCAGGCGGGCGGCGGCGGCGGTGGCGGCGGCGGATACGTTTCCTACGCCGGCCCTCCAGGTGGCGGCATCGCGGCAGGTAGCGGTGGCGGCGGCGGTGCGCCGAACGGTGCCGGCGGCAACGGCGGTAGCGGCAAGAATGGCGGCGCTAATGGCGTGGCTGGGGCAAGCGGCACGACATCCGGCGGCGGTGCCGGCGGCACCGTTGGCGGCGGGCAAGGCGGCAACGGCGGCAACTATGCGAACGCCGGATCAATGGGTGGCGGACCATCCGGCGGCGGGGCTCCTGGAGCCGCAGGCTATGCCGTGCGCAAGGTTGTCGGGTGCACCACGTCCGGCTCGGGCACGATCACGGGAACGGTGGGGTGAGACATGCTCAGACGCAAGGACGGGCAAGTCGCGCGGGGCGTTTCGGAATCACCCCCTTGGCGGCCTTCGAATTCGGGAGACTGCGATGGGATAGTCTGCCCCATTCCCGACCTCCGCCAGGAGGCGCTGCGATCACGGGCCACTTCAACACGCCTATCACTCTGGCGACTTCAGGGGCCATCAAGGGAGGTGGCGGCGGTGGTTTTGCAGGTGCCGGGGGCGCTCCTGGCGGCAGAGGTGGTGGTGCTCCGAACGGCTTGGCCGGTGCCGCCCGCGGTGCCGGCGACTTCGCTGACGCTCCCGGCACTCTGATGGTCGGCAGCGGCCGTGCGGGCGCGGCCGGCACACATGTGAGTGGAGGCGGGACCTGTGCAGCATCGCGCGGTTTCGGCGTTGCCGGCAGCCCGACCTCGGGCCTCATGCTGTCGCCTGGTTATGCAATCAGCAACAATATCAACTCGTCCCCCCTGACGCATAACGGCGGGACCGTCGTGGGAACCGTTGGCTGAGATGCTCCTCATGGGACGCCGACTTTTCCAACGATCCTGCGACCCCGTGAGGGGGCGTGAAATGACCATGCATCAGACAGGGCGCCAGCCACCGGACGGTCGACGACCTGCCATGCAGCGCTTCGCGCCCTCGCGACCACCGAGAAACCTACACTACACCGGGGACACCCATATGGATTTGACGCAGACGTTCAAGGTTTCCCCCAGAAGCCCGAAACTTTTTTCGCGCGCCTTCATGGCAGGTACCGCACTTTGTCTGTCCTGGGCGGTTCACGGCACCGCGTTCGCAGCGGTGCAGGTTGTAACCAGCGAAAATATCGCGCCTCCGGCAACCAAGCTCAAGTCAGCCAGCCTGGTCTCACCGACCGACGCACGGACCTTCTTTGGCGGCGCCATAACCCACACAGTCGGGTTGTCCAATCTTGCATCTCCTGAAATTGCGGCGGTGTCGAAGGCATTGCGGGGACAGCGCAATGTCTCGGATCCGACGCAGCAGGCGCAGTTCGTGCAAAATGTTTCGGACTATGTCCGCAACAATATTGCGACCGAGTTCCGCTACGGCCTCTCGAAGGGTGGCAGGGGCGCCCTGATCGATCAGTCAGGTACGCCTTTCGATCAGGCCGAACTCATGATCCTGTTACTCCGGCAACAAGGTGTCACGGCGAGTTTCGTGACGGGCGACGTCACCTTGACCGCTACCCAGTTTGGTAAGTGGACGGGACTGGTCACCGGTCTCAACGAAAGCGCACAGACCTTCACCGTCAATGCGTCGGCCGCATGCGGCTTGCTGGCTGACGGCGGGATCCCCGCGACTGTTAACGGTGCCTCTACCTGTTCTGGCCTCAGCGGCAACCTCTCGTCTGTGACGATGTCCCATATCTGGGTACAGGTCGGATCGACGCTTTATGACCCTTCCTACAAGGAGCATCTGCTCGCAAACGGGATCGATGTCCCGTCGGCGATGGGCTGCGGGGGCCCGGTCGGGTCGACGTGCGGGAATACGGTGATGACGGCCGGCATGTCGGGTGCCACGCAAAGCACCACGTCAAGCGGCATTCCCTATGTTGGAAACTTCAACCTTGCGGGTGCGAAAACCGCGCACGACGCGCTCAAGCTCAACCTGTTAAACTATGTCAAAACCCAGAATATCAAAGGCCAATCGATCAACGCCTCCGTATTTGATGTTCTGGGCGGCAAGAAGATCGTACCACAGTCGCTCAGCAATGCGCCTTTATCTTACACGGCATCGACGACCTGGACAGACATTCCTAACCAGTATCGGACCAAGCTGAGCATCCAGCAGTCTCTGCAGGGCAATGACAGCTGCCAAAACCCCAACTTGTTTGCGTCATTTTATGCCGATGAGATCGCCAGTCGCCCCCTCTTTTTTAAGCAGGGGCTGAAGGCCACTAGCAGTAAATACACCGTCGATGGGGCGGATATCCAGACTCTGTCCTATGTGCAGGCGGCCGGCTGCGTCTCCGGCATAGCGCCCTACATCCAGATTTCGGTGGACCATCCTTATGCCGCTGCCGGCGGCGCCTATGCCGACGAGGTGGTCAACTTCAAGACGGTCGATCCGCCCGCGGACGAAACCGGCGCAAGCCGTAGCATGCGCCCCGAGTATCTTTATCCGGAAGCGGGCGGACCCGGCCGAAATAGTCCTGCCCCCTACGCGCTATCCCAGCAGCTCTATGCCACTGATTATCCCGAGCAAAATTATGTGTCGGTGTCGCCGATCGCGATCGTGCACAATTTCGGCCAGGCGGGACAGTCCGCCCAGAGATCGATGGCGGACTTGATCTCGGTCCTGCCGCCTCCAACCGAAGCGTGCGTGCTGACTACGGCGAGCAACAAGATCGACTCGCGGGCTTGCAATTACCCGCAGCAGGCGACCGTCGCGGAAACCTTCGCCTATATGCGGACGCTGACCGGTCAGCTGGTCGATGGCGTCGCCAAAACCGTGACGACCCGCCATCACGACATCGGCATCGTCTATGCCGGGCGCGCGCAAGGCATGACACTCACGTCGGTGCAGGAGAGCGAGAGTATCGCACCGGTCAGCGGCCTCGCTCAGGATCAGCAAAGCGGGTTCGACATGAACGCGCTGGCCTTGGCCGAGGCCGAAGCGCGATCGAACGCGATCGACTCCGCATCCGGGATATCGGCGGCAAGGAACTTCTTTTTCAAGCTGGGCCATGATTATGATTTCAGCCCTGTTGCTGGCAGGATCTACGACATTTCGCCGACCAACATGGGAAGCTATGTCGCCGCCTTGCCAAATACCACCGCATTCACCGACACCAACGGCGTAACGAATTACGGCTATAATTGCATAACCTATTACAACATCGACGGCTCGACGAGCGCTCCGGCCGGCTGTTGGCGCCAGCAGGCGCTCACCGACGTCGCCGGTCAAGGCTATTCCACCCTGATCATGGAAGGGGGGCAGGGCGAGCTCTTCTACAAGGGCACGAACGAGCGTGCCTTGACGATGTGGGAGTATGTCAAGGGCGGCACAACGATAGGCGATGGCCTGTCGACCGCCATCAAGACCACCGAGATCGTCGATCAGGGCGCGCTGCGGCGCAAGTTCCTCTCGGTTTCTCCCAGCACAGGCGATCTCAAATATACGGCCGGCGCCGATATCGTGACTGGAAGCGGAAGCTTTCCGCATAGCTTGGCCCTGGTCAGGACCTTCTCCGCCGGACCTCTCGAACGCGGGCGCAACACGGCTAGCTATTATTACGATCAGTCGAGCGGAGCCCTGATCACCAACCCCGCGACCGCGGCCGACTCAAGCGGCCCGGACTCGCAATATCATGACCGTCTTGGCGGGGGCTGGACGCACAATTTCCAGGTTCGCCTGCAGCAGAGCAACGACCTCACATATCAACTGGGGTCCGAAAATGCGCTTTTCGCATCGGAATTCATCGCCAACCTCCAGATCATCAAGGATCTGGGTACGACCAACAATCTCACGAACAAGATCACGTCGCTCTTTGCGATCGCCAATATGACCCGCACCTTGCCGGGATCGGGAGGCGGCACCTCCAATACGGTCACGGTGATGAAGGGCGCCGCAACCACCGTTTTTCATAACACGATCGTCACGACCATTGCTGACCAGTCAGCGAGCGATAAGTGGGTTTCGTCGTCCGAACCGGATGCTAAAATCACGTTCAACGGGCAACAGATCACCTACACGTCTCGGGACGGCGACCAGATCGCCTTCAGTCCCTACCGGTACGATTCCATTCCGATCGACGGCGCCACAAACACGTTCACGCAAAACCTCGCGTCGCAGATTCCGGGTAAGATCCTCAAAGCCGATACCTGGTCATTCCCCGACGGAGAGACCGTTTCGTTCTCGTACGACGCGGTCGTCTTGTCCTCGCCGCCGACCTGCCAGCCGAATGATTATCCCCTGCAATATACCGGACAATATGGGTATTTGCTTCGCCGCGTATCGAACAACCTCGGCCGCGCGCTGAATTTCACCTACGACCAGCAGTGGGTCCGGCAGCAGCTTAATATCGCCTGCCAAAAGCCCAGTCAGCCGTACATCTATTACCCTGGTTATGCTTACTCGCCGGCGACCTACAACACCTATCGGCTCAAGCAGGTCACCGACGATGCCGGACATTCGGTCACTTTCGCGATCGACAGCAACCTGATCAACGGCACCTATTTCACCGCCACCGATCCGCTCAACCAGGTGACGCGCTACGAATATAGCGCGGGTGCGGATTCTCCGGACCCGGCCAACATTCGGCGAAACAATTACCAGCTCCGCCGATGGTTCAGCGCTGCTAACGGCTCGTCGCCCTATCAGTCGATCCTGTATGACGACATGTTCCGCGTGACCAAGGTCACCGACCGCAACAACAACAGCCTTATTTATTATCCGAGCGCGCTGTTCAGCAGCGAGATGTGGAAACGGACCGAGGAACTCGATGGCAATGGGAATGCCTCGCTTGAGAATTATGACGACAAGAACGGCAATATCCTGAGCCGGAACGCGGTCGGCTCCACCACCCTGCGGACGTTCGACAATGCGTCTCACTTGCTCCGGACGCAGATGCCCGAGGGCAATGCGGTCGAACAGAGCTTCGATATGCGCGGGAACGTGGTGCGCACCTGCCGGATCGGCAAGGATCGTTCCGGCCAGTCGTGCAATACGGGGCTGGACAGCGTCACGACCACGACCTTCAATGAAGGGCCGACTGTTCTGACCTGCGCCAACCTTGTGATCTGCAACAAGCCGGCCTCGGAGACCGACGCGCGCACTAACACCACTAACTATACCTGGAACACGACGACGGGCCAGCTCACGCAGATCCTGAAGCCCGCCGTCTGGTCGGCGGCGGACGCCGCCAATATCCGGCCTCAGATCGATGCGACTTATACCACGATTGCCGGCCTATCGTTGCTGACGTCCAAGACCGAGAAGATCAGCGGTGCTCAGAATGTCGTGACCGCGTTCGAGTATGACTCGGCCAATGGCTATGAGCTGAAGTCTGTCATTGTCGATAATGGCGGGCTCGCGCTTCGGACCTGCCTCAAATATGACAGCTCCGGAAACCTCATCAGCAAGACCGATCCCAACGCCAATCTGAGTGCCTGCCAATGAGCCGGCTCGGTCACCGGGATGACGGCGATCGGGCGTCGATGCCAGCCGGATGGTTGCGGCGCGTGGCCTTGCTCGCAGCTCTGTTGGTCTCGGCGTTGGTCTCCACCTCAGCCTATGCGCAGACCTCTGCGTCGCCTTATACGACGGGGTATCGTTGGGATGCGGATCGCCAGATTGTGGGGATCATCAGCCCGGATCCGGACGGGGCGGGGCCGCTGCCCTTTCCGGCGGTGCGGTATTCGTACGATGCTGATGGATTGCTGATCAAGACCGAGAAGGGCTCGCTGTCGGCCTGGGCGGCGGAGACGGTGCTGCCGATCAATTGGGGTAGTAGCTTCACGGTCGTCGAGACGACGGTGGTCACCTATGACAGCGGCGGCCGCAAGGTCCGCGAGACGGTGACCGCGGACAATGAGACGCGGCGCATCACCGACTATAGCTACGATGCGGACGACAAGCCGACCTGCACGACGGTCCGGATGAACCTGGCGCTGCCGCCCGCGGCGGGGAGCGATGCATGCGTGCTGTCGACGGCGGGCACGGACGGGCCGGACCGGGTCACGCGCACCTCCTACGATGCGGCGAGCCAGGTCACGCAGGTCACCGAAGGTGTCGGCACGCCGGATGCCGCGGTCAAGGTGACCTATACCTACACGCCGAACGGCAAGCAGGATTATGTGATCGACGCGGTCGGCAACCGGGCCGAGCAGACCTACGACAAATATGACCGGCAGGCGCGCTGGATATTCCCGTCCGCGACCAAGCCGGGCGCGTTCAGCGATACGAGCTATGCGTCGGTGCTGAGCTCGGCGGGCAGCATCAATGCGGCCGATTATGAGGAATATGGGTACGACCTGAACGACAACCGGACGAGCCTGCGCAAGCGCGACGGCACGACGCTGACATTCTCGTTCGACGCGGTCAACCGCATGGACGGCAAGACGGTGCCGGACGGCTGTCCGCCGATCCTGGCGACAGGCGCGATGTGCCCGGCGGCCGCCGCGACGCGCGACGTTTATTATACCTATGACCTGCGCAACCTGCAGATCGACGCGCGCTACGATTCCAAGCTCGGCGAGGGCATCGCCAACAGCTACGACAAGGCCGGCAGGCTTGCCTCGAGCACCAACAGCATGGGCGGCGCCAGCCGCACGCTGACCTACATTGTCGATCGTGACGGCAGGCGCCAGCGGATCACGCATCCCGACGGCAATTATTTCACCTACCTGTATGACGGGCTCGATCGCCTGCAATATATGCAGGAATCGGGTGCGACCCCCTATCTGGTGACGGTCGCCTATGACGCGCGCGGCTATCTTGATGGCGCGACGCGCGGCGGGGCTGCGACAGACTATAATTTCGACGGCGCCAAGCGGCTGATCGGCCTGTCGCACACGCTGGCGACGACGGCGGCGAATGTGAGCTGGGGGTTCAATTACAATCCCGCCTCGCAGATCGGGAGCGAGACGCGCACCGACACCAACGATGCCTATGCCTTCACGAACTATTTCTCGGCCAGCCGCAGCTTCACGCCCAACGGCCTCAACCAATATAGTGCGGTGGCCGGCGCGAGCTTTGCCTATGATGCGAATGGCAACCTCATCTCTGACGGCACCAACAGCTACGGCTATGATGCGGAGAACCGCCTGATCAAGGGCGGCGGCGCCCTCAGCGCCAACCTGGTCTACGATCCGCTCGGCCGGCTGTTCGAGGTGTCGGGCGGGACCGCGGGCACGCAGCGCTTCCTCTACGATGGCGATGCGCTGGTGCTGGAATATGACGGCTCGGGCAACATCACCAACCGCTATGTCCATGGCACCGAGGTCGATCAGCCCGACATCTGGTATCAGGGCGCGGCCGTCTCAAGCAGCAACCGACGCCAGCTGTTTGCGGATCACCTGGGCAGCATCGTCGCGATCACGGACGCGAACGGGACCTCGATCGCGGTGAATAGCTACGACGAATATGGCATCCCCGGCGCCAACAACCAGGGCCGCTTCCAATATACGGGCCAGATCTGGATCCCGGAATTGCGGATGTACCACTATAAGGCGAGGGCCTACTCGCCCACCCTCGGCCGCTTCATGCAAACCGACCCGGTCGGGTACGAGGACCAGTTTAACCTCTACACCTATGTCGCTGACGATCCGGTCAATAAGACCGATCCAAGTGGGAAAATTGCATTTCTCGCGATCCCCGCCATCTGCGCCGCAGGCGGATGCGAAGCGATGGCAGGCGTAGTAACCATGGCTGCCACCTATTTTGGTACGAAGAAGGCCCTCGAAACAGCCGGGGCCGCGGTGGAAAACCGCAGCGAAGATCAGGACGAGCGCTACAGTGTTACCGTTCAAATCCAGGGGAAAGGGCTGACGACCAAAGGATTGCCGGCCGATGCAACAGGAGCGCGAACTGCTTCGCAAAACCGCCAAGGAAATGCGCCGGTGAAAGCCGAAAGCGTCAAGGGAGCTTTGCGGCAGGCTTTTGGGGAGCTGAACAAGAGGGATCAGGCTGCGGTATCGGGTGCCGTTGGTAAAGCTCTACAGAAGATTACGGAGGCGAAAGAAAAGGGCGGGATTTTCGGGAACGGGACAACGGCGATTAGAACATCAAATACATCGGGGCCAAACCAATTCAGAGTTGATATAGTAATCCATACTCACAATCTAAATCTGGTGCCATAGATATGATATTGAACCTGTCAAATTTGTCGGATGCTAGAAAGCTAATTCTGCTCGAATTTTTTCAAAGAAATGAAGCGGAAAATGGCAATATGTATCCAATAATAGGCAGAATATCGGATACTGAATTCAATAGGTTAATATATTTGGAGCGGTTTGATAACAGATCGTTTGATATCCGGTTATCGGAAGATGTCGAATGGAATGGGGTTCCTTATTGCATTTTTGAGAATGGAGGGCAGAGAGGGGAAATATTAGAACTTTCTGTCGAGATCCCACATAAATTGATTAATGTTGACGCACTTTGGGGACTTAGGAGAAAATGGCTCATCTCTAAGGAGAAATGGGAAGAAGTGGAAATTTACGCAAATCAAGAATTCGGTCCACTAGGTTAGAGCCTATAGAGTAATATTTCTAAGGGAATGATATTTAAAATTAGTCATTTTGAAATAGCCCGTTTGGCGATGCTAGAAAACATAATGGCGCTAATACTTGGCTGATTGAGGGGCAATAATGGGTCTGGCGTCAGGGTATTGCAGATCAACAAAGAATGCGCGGACGCGATGCTTGTTGGCGATGGGATGTACCGTTTCGGCGTTGGTCTCCACCTCAGCCTATGCGCAGACCTCTGCGTCGCCTTATACGACGGGGTATCGTTGGGATGCGGATCGCCAGATTGTGGGGATCATCAGCCCGGATCCGGACGGGGCGGGGCCGCTGCCCTTTCCGGCGGTGCGGTATTCGTACGATGCTGATGGATTGCTGATCAAGACCGAGAAGGGCTCGCTGTCGGCCTGGGCGGCGGAGACGGTGCTGCCGATCAATTGGGGTAGTAGCTTCACGGTCGTCGAGACGACGGTGGTCACCTATGACAGCGGCGGCCGCAAGGTCCGCGAGACGGTGACCGCGGACAATGAGACGCGGCGCATCACCGACTATAGCTACGATGCGGACGACAAGCCGACCTGCACGACGGTCCGGATGAACCTGGCGCTGCCGCCCGCGGCGGGGAGCGATGCATGCGTGCTGTCGACGGCGGGCACGGACGGGCCGGACCGGGTCACGCGCACCTCCTACGATGCGGCGAGCCAGGTCACGCAGGTCACCGAAGGTGTCGGCACGCCGGATGCCGCGGTCAAGGTGACCTATACCTACACGCCGAACGGCAAGCAGGATTATGTGATCGACGCGGTCGGCAACCGGGCCGAGCAGACCTACGACAAATATGACCGGCAGGCGCGCTGGATATTCCCGTCCGCGACCAAGCCGGGCGCGTTCAGCGATACGAGCTATGCGTCGGTGCTGAGCTCGGCGGGCAGCATCAATGCGGCCGATTATGAGGAATATGGGTACGACCTGAACGACAACCGGACGAGCCTGCGCAAGCGCGACGGCACGACGCTGACATTCTCGTTCGACGCGGTCAACCGCATGGACGGCAAGACGGTGCCGGACGGCTGTCCGCCGATCCTGGCGACAGGCGCGATGTGCCCGGCGGCCGCCGCGACGCGCGACGTTTATTATACCTATGACCTGCGCAACCTGCAGATCGACGCGCGCTACGATTCCAAGCTCGGCGAGGGCATCGCCAACAGCTACGACAAGGCCGGCAGGCTTGCCTCGAGCACCAACAGCATGGGCGGCGCCAGCCGCACGCTGACCTACATTGTCGATCGTGACGGCAGGCGCCAGCGGATCACGCATCCCGACGGCAATTATTTCACCTACCTGTATGACGGGCTCGATCGCCTGCAATATATGCAGGAATCGGGTGCGACCCCCTATCTGGTGACGGTCGCCTATGACGCGCGCGGCTATCTTGATGGCGCGACGCGCGGCGGGGCTGCGACAGACTATAATTTCGACGGCGCCAAGCGGCTGATCGGCCTGTCGCACACGCTGGCGACGACGGCGGCGAATGTGAGCTGGGGGTTCAATTACAATCCCGCCTCGCAGATCGGGAGCGAGACGCGCACCGACACCAACGATGCCTATGCCTTCACGAACTATTTCTCGGCCAGCCGCAGCTTCACGCCCAACGGCCTCAACCAATATAGTGCGGTGGCCGGCGCGAGCTTTGCCTATGATGCGAATGGCAACCTCATCTCTGACGGCACCAACAGCTACGGCTATGATGCGGAGAACCGCCTGATCAAGGGCGGCGGCGCCCTCAGCGCCAACCTGGTCTACGATCCGCTCGGCCGGCTGTTCGAGGTGTCGGGCGGGACCGCGGGCACGCAGCGCTTCCTCTACGATGGCGATGCGCTGGTGCTGGAATATGACGGCTCGGGCAACATCACCAACCGCTATGTCCATGGCACCGAGGTCGATCAGCCCGACATCTGGTATCAGGGCGCGGCCGTCTCAAGCAGCAACCGACGCCAGCTGTTTGCGGATCACCTGGGCAGCATCGTCGCGATCACGGACGCGAACGGGACCTCGATCGCGGTGAATAGCTACGACGAATATGGCATCCCCGGCGCCAACAACCAGGGCCGCTTCCAATATACGGGCCAGATCTGGATCCCGGAATTGCGGATGTACCACTATAAGGCGAGGGCCTACTCGCCCACCCTCGGCCGCTTCATGCAAACCGACCCGGTCGGGTACGAGGACCAGTTTAACCTCTACACCTATGTCGCTGACGATCCGGTAAATAACAATGATCCCAGCGGCAAAATAGGTTTGGGGTTTGGCATTGAGATATTTTTCGCTGCCCTGGGAGGGAATGGTCCGCACGGCGGAGCGGCGTACGGTTCCGCAAATGTCGGCATTTCGATTAGTCGAAATGGCGACATACAAGTTGGGGTAACAACGACTACTTCGGAGCGTGGGGCAGGGGCAGGCGTTGGCGCCTCGACTGGTATCTCAGGGTTCCGGGGCACCGTTGCTTCACAGGCTAACAATAACCGAACGGTTATTGGCGGATGGGGCGCTGTCACGGTATCAAAAAGTTATAAAACCTCATCCCCGGATTTGGCGGGAAAACCTTCGGATGTGGGGGGATCGACGTCGTCACCACCGGCGAACGCAACAAAAAAAATATCCGTTGGCGAGACTTATGGCGGCGCGATTTTTGACACTAGAAATTCCACAGCGCACACGGTCACATTCAATCCCATACAGGCGGCGACCAGTGCTGCTTCAAAATTGTTAAAGCCAATAGTAGATTTTGTCAACAATGCCAAAAATCCAAAGCCGTCGGAATAATTTTAATGAAAAAAGATATACTTAATAGGTTTAATTTATCCATAAAAGCTCAGATATTTATAGCGGTTATCTCATTTATAACGGGATCGTTGCTGTATAACATAACAGGTAACTTCCTGTTTTCGATTTTATCTCCGATAATATTTGTTGCGATTAATCTGGCCGTCAGAGTGTTTCTCTTTTTCAATAGAGGCGGCTGGCGTCGGTGAGCGGCATTGGCGCCAAGGTCGATCAGCCGGACGTCTGGTATCAGGGTGCGTCCGTCTCAAGCGCCAACCGGCGCCAGCTGTTTGCGGATCACCTCGGCAGCATCGCCGCGATCGCGGATGTGAGCGGGACCTCGATCGCGGTGAACAGCGACGGATAGGGCATCCCGGCCGCCAACAGCCTGTCGCAGGAACCGCTTCCAAGAGGTGCCCGAAGATGACTGATTTGTCTCAGAGCTCGATCGCCGCTGCATTTAACTGGCTGTCGTCTGTATTAGTCGGAGGGTCATCGGTCGTGGCAACCTTGTCCGTTGCCTATGTGGGCTTTCTAATGCTCTCTGGCCGCATCGAGGTTCGTCGGGCCGGCCAGGTGCTGATCGGTTGCTTCATCCTCTTCGGCGCTCCTGCAATCGCGGGCGGTATCCGGGCTTCGCTTTTGGCTGATTCAGTGGCGGCGGCGCCTCTGGAAGATGCGGCCGATATGGAGCCGAGCGCACCGATAGTGCCGCAGTCGATGCCTCGCTCCTATGATCCGTATGCGGGCGCTTCCGTTGGCGTGCAATAGCGAGGTAAATTGCCTCGGTTTTGGTTAGAACTCTTCCCTGTTTTTCCAGCTTTGTGATTGGAAAAGGCGCCCCCTCTCAGCACACTTCTGAATGACCGAATCGCCGGTCGGGGGGAGGGGCTTGATGGGATCGATGGGGACGCGGCTTCGGGCCGCTTTTTTTGGCGCGGCCCTGCTTCTCGAAAATGCCCCTGCTTGGGCGCAGGATTCCGATCCCCAAGGGTCGGGCGTGCTCGTTTCGGCGATGGGTTGGCTGCAGGGCACCTTGCTCGGCACCGTCGCGACCGTCGCCGCGGTGATCGCGGTGGCCTCGGTCGGGTTGCTCATGCTCACTGGCCGTATCAACTGGCGCTACGGCGCGACCGTGATCTTCGGCTGCTTCATTCTGTTCGGCGCCGCCAGCATCGTGGCCGGCATTCGGACCACCGCAACGCTCGGTCAGTGAGTGCCGGTCTGGAGCGCGACCGGCTGTTCGTGGCGCTGACGCGCCCGCAGATGTTCGCGGGTGTGACTTACAGTTTCTTTGTGGCGAATTTCGTAGTCGCAACGGAGATGTTTCTTATCTTTCGATCGCTGTGGGTTCTACTTGCTGCGGCATTCATCCACGCGATGGGAATGGTGCTCTGCCTGAGTGAACCGCGGATTTTCGATCTGTGGCTCACACGGGTTTCCAATTGTCCACGTGTGCGTAATTTCAGGATCTGGGGATGCAATTCCTACCGTCCCTGACCCAGGATCCCAAGGCAGTCGCGCGTGAGCAGGCAGCGGGAAAGCATCTTCCTTATCGCCGCCATGTCGATGATCATACGATCGAAACGCGCGACGGCCTTTTGATGCAAGTCATTCAGCTTGGCGGATTGCCGTTCGAGACCGCGGACACCGACGAGCTCAATCATCGCAAGCAACTGCGCGACGCAACGCTCAAGGCGATCGGTTCGTCGCGCTTTGCGATATATCACCACATCGTCCGCCGCGAGGTCGATCTCTCGCTGGATGCCGATTATCCCGACGCCTTCTCGCGCAAGCTCGATTCCGCCTGGCGCGCGCGGCTCGAGACGCGGCGGCTCTACGTCAACGACCTCTATCTTACGCTCATGCGCCGCCCGGTGCAGGGGCGGATCGGCGTGATCGAGCGGATTGGCCGCCGTTTCGGGCGGGCGATGGCGCAGGGCAAGGCGAGCTTCCAATATGAGTTGCAGCAGCTGAACCAAGCCCGCGACGCGCTGATGGCGGCCCTCGGGCAATATGAGCCGCAACTGCTGGGCGTCTATGATACGCCGCACGGGCGTTGCTCCGAGCCGCTCGAATTCCTGTCCTATCTATATAACGGCGAACAACGGCGTGTCCGGCTTCCGAAGCAGGACCTTGGCGATTATCTGCCCTATCGACGGGCCAGCTTCGGCCAGAACGTCGTCGAATTAGGGCCTGCCAGCGGTAGTCCGCGTTCGTTCGTCGGCCTGCTCTCGCTCAAAGATTATCCCGACCAAACCACGCCTGGCATGCTCGACCGGCTCTTGCGGCTGCCGATCGAAATGACCGTCTCGCAATCCTTCGGTTTCGTCGAGGGGCGGGCGGCACTCTCCCGCATGAACCTCGCGCTGCGGCGGATGCGGTCGGCGGAGGATGAGGCGATCAGCCTGCGGGCGGAACTGACCGACGCCAAGGATGACGTCGCCGCAGGGCGCGCGGCGTTTGGCGAGCACCACATGACGCTCGCTATTCGTGAGAGCCTGCCCGCTTTGGTCGATGAAGGCGTGGCTGAGGTCCAGGCAGCGCTGGCCGACATTGGTTGCTTCTCGGTGCGCGAGGATATTGCGGTCGAGCCGACATTCTGGGCGCAATTTCCGGGGAACTTCAAATATATCGCCCGGCGCGGCCTCGTTTCGACCGGCAATTTCTCGGGCTTGGCCAGCTGCCATAATTTCTCGCTGGGCCGGCCTGCGGGCAACCACTGGGGCGAAGCCGTAAGCTTGTTGGAAACGACGGCGGCCGGGCCATATTTCTTCAACTTTCATCAGGCGGATCTCGGCAATTTCACGATAATCGGCCCGTCCGGTTCCGGCAAAACGGTCGTGCTGAATTTCCTTCTCGCGCAGGCGCGCAAATTCCGCCCCCGCATTATCTTCTTCGACAAGGACCGCGGCGCCGAATTGTTCATCCGCGCGATGGGCGGGCGCTATGATGTGCTGCGCCCGGGGATGCCGTCAGGCCTCAACCCGCTGCAATTGCCGGATACGCCGGCCAACCGACAATTTGTGATTGATTGGTTGGCTGTACTTGCCGGTGGCGCGGACGGCGACGAGATGTTGCGCATCAAGGATGCGGTCGATACCAATTTCGATCAGCCGCCCGAAGACCAGAGGCTTCGCTACATCGTCGAGCTTTTCCGCGGCAATCATCGGCCCGACAGCGGTGACCTCTGGTCACGATTGCGGCCGTGGTGGGGAGATGGCGAGCGGGCCTGGCTGTTCGACAACGAACAAGACCTGACCGATCTCGCCATCGACGCGGTCGGGTTCGACATGACGCAAATTCTCGACAGCCCCGCCGCTCGCACGCCAGCGATGATGTATCTCTTTCACCGCGTCGAAGAGCGTCTGGACGGAAATCCGACCATTATCGTGGTCGACGAAGGCTGGAAGGCGCTCGACGATGACGTGTTCGTCCGCCGGATCAAGGACTGGGAAAAGACGATCCGCAAACGCAACGGCATCATCGGTTTCGCGACGCAAAGCGCACAGGACGCGCTGGAAAGCCGGATCGCCAGCTCGATCGTCGAGCAATCGGCGACCCAGATTTTCATGTCCAATCCCAAGGCGCAGGCGGCCGACTATATGGATGGGTTCGGCCTGACGGCGCACGAACTCGACATCATCCGGACGATGCCTGCGAGCGCGCACTGCTTCCTGATCAAGCACGGCAGCGACAGCGTGGTCGCGCGCCTCAACCTTGCCGGGGAAAAGGATATTCTGACGATCCTGTCGGGGCGCGAGAATACGGTACGGCTGCTCGACGCGATCCGCCTCGAAACGGGCGATGATCCGAATGACTGGCTGCCCAGGTTGTTGGAGCGCGCATGATCGATTATTGCGCAGCCGCGCCCGCCGGCTCTGGCTTTGTCAGCGCCACGACCGCGTTCATCGACTGTCACACCGCGCTGCTTGACGTCGGCGCCTATCAGGGTCTCGCAGCGCCGGGATCGACCCTGTCGATTGTGCTGACGGGTCTCCTCACGATCTTCATCGCCCTGATCGGCTACAATCTGCTGCTGGGGCAGGGCCCCACGCTGCGCAGCGGCATGATCACCACCGCCAAGATCGGGATGGTCTTCACGCTCGCGACCAGTTGGCCCGCTTATCGTGTCCTGGTCGCTGATCTGGTCACCCAGGGACCCGAAGAGATTGTCGGGGATATTGGAAAGCCGATCGGGCTTTCGGGAGGCAGCGACAGGCTGGTTCAAAGACTGGACCTGGCCGACAGTCAACTCGTGCAACTTGCCATAATCGGTCCGGGTGATCCGATTTGGGCTGCTCAGAACGTGCGGGTTGCGGCGCCCCCTTTCGCCGGATTCAGTGCGTTCGCTCTTGGTGTATCGCGGATCATTTTTTTGCTGGCCGCGATCGCCGGCGAGGGGGTCGTGAAGGCGACGATCGGATTGTTGCTCGCTCTCGGCCCGTTCTTTGTCGCTTTCCTCATGTTTGATGCCACGCGCGGATTTTTCGTCGGCTGGGTACGAGTGCTTTCAGGCGCTGCGATCGGATCAATCGGTGTCTCGATCATCCTCGGCCTCGAACTCGCCATGATGGAGCCATGGCTGGCAAACCTGTTGTCGCGCCGCGCATCGGGTGAGGCGCTGCCCTCAATGCCGGCCGAACTGGCGGTCATCACGCTCCTGTTCGCGATCCTGGTTCTTGTGACGATCTCGGCGGCCGCGCGCCTAGCCGCTGGCTTCCGGCTGCCCACCGTAGTTGTTGTCGACTGGCTCGGGAGCGCGACAGGCGTCGTCAAAATGCCCGGCAGTTCGATGGCCTCTGTGCAGCGATCCAGCAAGCGTGAGGACCGCAGCAGGGCCACCGAGATCGCGGAGATAGCGAGCCAAAATAATTTTCGTGATCGCGTGACATTGGCAGGCGACCGGCGCCGGCCTGTCGCGGCGGCGGAAGTTGGCGGCAAGCTGGCGGCAAATCGTGTCGAGGTACCTCATTCCCGCGCCACTCGCGCGGCCCCTTCCCATCGACGGTCGATGCCTCGCGTATCGCCGAGCGTTCGAAAGCGCGACATCCAGAGATGAGCAAGCCGATCCAGGATACGAGTCAGGCTTATTATGACGAAGCGACCAGCTGGGGGCTTGACCGTGCCCAGGCCGCGCGGGCGTCGCAGCGTATGACGCGCTGGATCGCGATCGGCAGCATCCTGGTCGCGATCCTCGAGGCGATTGCATTGCTGATGCTGCTGCCGCTCAAGACGGTCGAACCTTACACGCTGCTCGTCGATCGCTCCACCGGCTATGTTCAGTCACTCAAGCCGCTGGAGCAGCAGAAGGTGGCGCCCGATGCCGCGCTGACGCAGTCTTTCCTCGTGCAATATGTGATTGCGCGCGAGAGCTTCGATTTCAATATGATCACCGCCGATTATAAAAAGGTTGGCCTGTTTTCGACCGGCCAGGCGCGCAGCACCTATCTAGCCGCCTTGCAGCCATCCAATCCGGCCAGCCCACTGCGCACTTTTCCCCGCGGCACGATCATCGACACAAAGGTAAAGAGCGTATCTCCGATCGGTCGCGAGACCGTCTTGATCCGGTTTGACACGGTCCGGTCGGACGGAAACGGACGTGCCGCGCCGCCGGCGTCATGGATCGCGGTCGTGCAATATCACTATTCCGGCGAGCCGCTCAGCATCGAGGATCGCTTCGTCAATCCGCTTGGCTTTCAGGTCGTTCGCTACCGGCGCGATCAGGAAGCGCTTCCGGCGCCGCCGGTGGCGGAAAGCACGCCTGTCGCACCGACCGGACCTGGCACGGCTTCGCCGGCGGTATCAGGCTCGGGCGCGGCCTTCCCGACAACGCTGAACGCAACGCCGGCGCCACACGCCCAATGAAGCGCGTTCTTCTCTTGGCGCTCATGTTGGGCATTCAAAGCGCGGGCTTTACCCAGATGCGGCCGCGTCAGGCAGCCGATGATCCCCGCGTCCAGATAGTGGATTATGACCCCAACCGTACGGTGCAGCTGCACACCGCATTGGGTTATCACCTTTTCCTCCAATTCGCGTCCGGCGAGCAGATCGAAAATGTCGCGGTCGGTGACAGCAACGGATGGGAGATCGTCCTCAACGGCGGCAGCGACCGGCTCTTTATCCGGCCCAAGCAGCCGGCCGGTGTGACCGACATGACGGTCATCACCAGCGATCACGTCTATAATTTCGAGCTTGTTGCGCAACCTGCGATGTCGCTCGACATGCCCTATGTGGTCCGGTTCGAATACCCCGGGGCGGTTGTCGCGACGGTCAAGAAGGCGGCTGATACGCGCGTGTCGGGCAGCCGCCACGAACAATATAAGGTCACGGGCGATCCCAAATTGCGCCCGTCGTCGGTCAGCGAGGACGGGAAGCGGACCCATATCAAGTGGCCCGCCGACCATCCTATTCCTGCTGTCTATCAGATCACGGAAACCGGCGAACAGACGCTCACGAATGGGGTGATGCGCGGTGACGAATTCGTGATCGACTCTGTGATTCCAAGGCTTCTGTTCAAGATCGACAGCGCGGTGGCCTATGCGACGCAATCGACCTCGAGGCGTGACCGTTGAGCGAAATTGGCGACCGTGAACGCGCGCGCCTGGAGACGCTGTTCGGCCTCGACGAGGTAACGCAGTTCGATGTGCGCCCCACCGTTGGCGCCAAGCGGTCCGGCCTGCCGGGCTGGGCCTTCGCGCTTGGCGTGGTCGCGGCCGCAGTGCTTTTGTTCAGCCTGTTGGACATACGGCGGACCCGGCTTGCGGAGCCCGCTGTACGGATGCCGGTGGCGAGTTCGCGGCAGGGTGCTGCCGAGATGCCGCCTTTGAACATTCCCCCGCCGCCCGCCGCTCCTCCTGCGCCAGGCGTTTTCCCGCCGCCGGTTGTCGCGTCCGGATCGACGGTCGCGACAGGAGCACCGGCCTACAGGCAGCCTTTGCCCCAACGCAGCGGTATGCAGGACCCCATGGAAGGCAGGCTCATCGTGCCCAATGCGCCATCGCCGCCAGCCTGGAACCCCCCTTCGCAAAGTTATCCGCCACCGCCGACGAATATCGCCGAACGCGCCCTGCCTTCGGAGGATCATGCAGGTGTTGCGGCCAGAGCGGCGGGGCCGATCCTGGTGATAGACGTCGATGCGTCCGACACGGCCGCCGAAGCGGATCCGGTTCCGGTAGGCAGTCACGCGAGGACTTCGGCAACGGCGGCGCCGCCCCTGCCAACCGGTCCAGGCGCGTCGTCTGCGCAATCGCCAAATTCCGCGCGCACGGGCAACATAACCAATCGCGCGGCGACGATCCCTCAAGGAACGCTGATCCCCGCGGTCCTGGAGACAGCCTTTGATTCAACCAATCCCGGCTTCGCCAGGGCCGTCGTGTCCCGGAACATAAAGGGCTTTGACGGCTCGCGTATTCTCATTCCGCGCGGCAGCCGGCTTGTCGGCGAATATAAGTCGGAAACATCGAGCGGCCAACGACGCGCACTTATCAACTGGGCGCAGCTGATCCGTCCCGACGGGGTGGTCGTGCAACTCGACTCGCCCGCGGCCGATCCGCTTGGTCGAGGCGGCATACCCGCCCGCGTTTCTAGCAATGGGTTTGGCCGCTTCATCGGCACGCTGCTTCAGTCGACGCTCGACATCGGGCGCACCATCGTCGCCCAAAGGGTCGGCGGCACCGTGCTTCTTGCATATCCCGGAGCGATAGCCGGTTTCTCCCAGGCGACGCCGCCGCAGCTGAGCCGCGATCAACCACGACTGCGCGTGGATCCAGGCACCAGCATCAGCGTGTTCGTCGCGCGCGACCTGGTCTTCTCCAGCCCCGAAAAAAAGTGAGGTGACCAATCGCGCATCGGCCGATCGGAGCGGTGTCTATCTCAAGAAATTTCTGGCGCCCATCGCCGGGGCCCTGGCGAGACCAGATGTTACCGACATCTATATCAACCGGCCCGGTGAGCTTTGGCTCGAAGCCGCGGGCGGTCAAATCGAAAGAGTGGAAGACCCCAAGCTGGACGAGGCGACCCTCTTGCGGTTGGCCTCTCAAATCGCAGCTCTCAGCCATCAGGGGATAAATCGCGAACATCCCTTGTTATCCGCGCAACTTCCGGACGGCTCGCGTATCCAGGTGGTGGCGCCGCCGGCTACGCGAGGGACGATGGCACTTGCCATCCGCAAGCATATTGCCCCTATGCTGACGTTGGAGGACTATGAAAATGCGGGACTCTTTGCGGAAACCGGGCTTAAGCAGAATGACAAAGCGCTGCTCTCCTCTTTGATCGCGGAGCGAAAATATGCGCGAGCGCTTTCGCTCGCGGTCCGCGAGCGAAAGAATATTCTGATTGCCGGAGGAACATCCACTGGCAAGACGACCTTCCTCAACGCGCTGCTGCGAGAAGTACCTTTGACCGAGCGCCTGATCCTGATCGAGGACACGCCGGAGATCGAGGTGCCGCACGACAATTGCGTTGGCCTGGTTGCCGTGCGCGGTGCGCTGGGTGAGGCCAGGGTAACGGCCAATGATCTGGTGGCGGCTTCGCTGCGAATGCGACCCGATCGCATCGTGCTCGGCGAACTTCGAGGGGAGGAGGCTTTCGCTTTCCTTCGCGCCGTAAATTCGGGGCATCCCGGATCGATGACGACGATCCATGCCGATAGCCCCGAAGGCGCGATAGAGCAGTTGGTACTGCTCGTATTGCAGTCCGGGACGCGTCTCGATCGTGACGATATTCGCCACTATATCAGGAATACCGTGGATCTCTTCGTCCAACTCGGCCGACAGAGTGGCAAAAGGATTGTTGAAGACGTGATGCTCGCACCTGCCTGATCTAAGTGTGCGTCTGCCTTAAGCGCCGGCCTGGATATATGGCTGCCACGCGTCGCTGCGCGCGAGTGGGTCGGCAGCAAGCGGCCTACGAGCGGACGCGAAAAGCGTCTCTTCGCCGGGTTGCATAGCACCCATGTGGGAAGGCTTTGATCAGCTTGCGATGGCCCGAATGCGCGGTTAAAATCGCCTTGTCGAGCCAGCCCGCATCGCAATTGGTGGCGAGCAAAACAGGCGTGGCACCCCGACCGGACGAGGAGGAAAAATGTTCTGAGTCAAAGGCTTAAAGTTCATTTTCGAATCCCTCCCTTGCCTATCCTGACCGACCAAGTGGCGTCGCAATATATGGTGCACAGCGGTGATACGCTGCGCAGCGACGCCGCGTACTGAGGGGGCTGGGTTGCGCTCCTGCTCACGGGTGCCACGCCCGCCGCCTCGTTGGTCGAGGAACCGCGATAGTCCATCTACCACCAAGCTGCCGGCTAAAGACGCCACACGAAGACCGAAGCAATCCGGTCCAAGCGGGCCTTGCATCTGCCGCCGAAGTCCATAGTTTCGCAATTGCGCGGCAGGGATGCGGCGCCGGGGCGTGAGAACCTCGAACTTGAGAGCGATAGACGCATGGTCCGTCACGAA
>Ga0207709_10000844_pt1 | contig 23477 bp, 22 predicted proteins | sample KBSM34metaG_FD_184397 | JGI IMG/M metagenome (GOLD analysis project Ga0207709, IMG submission 184397) | Miscanthus rhizosphere microbial communities from Kellogg Biological Station, Michigan, USA - KBS M3-4 metaG (SPAdes) (version 2) | ecosystem: Host-associated > Plants > Roots > Rhizosphere >...
TGGATCCGAAGTACGACGAAGATTCCAAGGCCGAAGTCGATATGAATATCGTTTGCACCGGTGATGGTCGCTTCATCGAGCTTCAGGGTACGGCGGAGCGTGAGCCTTTTAGTCGCGGCCAAATGGACGAATTGGTGGCTCTTGGAGAACGTGGAATTCAGGCGCTCATTGGTATTCAGAAAGCGATTATTTCCCAACTGACATAAGTCCTATAGGACTATTGAGCAACGACCACACTTACCACGGGCATCTGACAAGCTTTGGAGGAGTGAATGCGACGGATTTTAGCTTTTGCCTTGGTTCTGATTGCACTGACAGCGCCTCTCGCGCTGGCGCAGCAAACCTATACGCACGATAATGTCGAATACACTTTCGAAATCCCATCACCCACCTGGCGTTCGATCGTCGACCCGGATGCAGCTCGCGAACATCCGGAGTTTGTCTACGGCGATCGGCTTGATGGATACCTGACGATTCGCAAAGAAGTTGTCGACGCCGGCACAACGCCCGCAGAGCTCGCGCGCCGCGATCAGGATCTGCGACTGCGATTCCTGCCCGGATTTGTTGACGGCAAGCAGGAACCCTTCAACGGCAGACTCGACGGTGTCACCATGTCGTATGAGTTTGTCCGAACCGGTAAGCCGATGCTGGGACGCACGTACTACTTGCAGGCCGACAATCGCACGATCTACGCCTTGCGCTTTACCGGATTACGCGACAAGCTGGCTCGCATTCGCAATCAAACAGATCTGATAGCGCGCACCTTCAAACTCAAGTAGATCAGAACATGAAGCTGGCCCACGGACTAGCCATTAAGCCTTCGCTCATACATGGCAGGGGCTGCTTCGCCACTGTACCCTTCAAGAAGAGACACAAGATCGCGGAATACACCGGCGAGCAGATCACAAACACTGAAGCACGTCGCCGCGCACATCGAAAGATGCTGCGGATTTGTGAGGTTAACGATCGCTGGAGTCTGGACGGCAGTCGCGGCGGCAATGGCACGCACTACATAAACCACTCATGTGTGCCGAATGCTTTCATGCAGATCCTCTACGACCACATTCTCTTCATCGCACTGCGCGACATCAAAGCCGGCGAAGAGATCACGATCGATTACGAATCAACTCTGCACTCCGACGACAAACGTTGCATCTGTGGAGCTCAAACGTGTCGCGGCACCATCAATCGAATATGAACCCGTAGCTCACAAGCGTGGCAGCGTAAAACTGAACTTCGAGCCACGTCCTTCTTCGGAATCGAGATCAACTCGGCCACCGTGTTGCTCGACAACTTCGCGCACAAACGATAATCCCAAACCGGTCGATTCCTCGTCCTTTTCCTGTCCTTCGCGAACCACACGGTAGAACTTATCCCAAACGCGTTCCTTCGCTTCAGCAGGAATACCGAAACCACGATCTTCGACGCACACTCGTACTGCTTCAGCTTCGAGCGCTGTTGAAACCGTGACCGTAGTTCGTTCCGGGCTGTACTTGATAGCGTTGTTGACCAGGTTCTTCACCGCTTGCGTGATCAGACCTTTGTCCGCGGCAACGGGAGGAATGCGATGCGCCGGTTGTTCGATGAGACGAATGCGTTTCTTCTTGGCAACAGGTTGCAGCGATATTATCGTCTCACGCACGACCTCGTCGAGACGAAGCGGAATTTTCAGAACTTCCTGCTTATCTTTGCGCTGCAACTGCGTCACGGAAAGGAATGTATTGATCATCCGCGACATTCGTTGCGATTCGTTCGCAATGATTGAAACAAATTCGCGCGCTTGCGGTGGAATCGTTCCATCTGCCGTCAGCAACTCTGCAAAGCCGTTGATGCTCGTGAGCGGAGTACGAAGCTCGTGTGACATCAGCGAGATCATGTCGCTCTTCAACTTCTCATACTCTTTCGTCGCGGTCATGTCTTTGACGTAGAGCGCGATACCGATGGGCGTGTTTGTCGGGGCGGCCAGGCGCTCTCGAAGTAGTGAGATCCTCAGGTTGAGAATTTGGTTCTTTGGTTCGAAGTTTAGCTCACCTTCATACTCGTCGCCGGTTTGTAACACTCGTCTTACCGCGATCGCAGGTTCGTCAAAAACATCCGTCCGGAATTTGTTGAGCAAGTCGAAAACATCCATCGTGGAGACCCGCTGGGAATCCAGACCCGCGAAACCGAGGAGTGTTTTATTCACGAGTGCGAGCGTGCCGTCGAGATATGCGATTGCGACGCCGTCATCTATGTGCGCGAGAGTGCTGGCTTCACATCGCTGCTCGACTGTAACTGCTTTCAGCACGTTCAGTGCATCGATCTTTCTTTTGCTGCCACTTTGCGAGAAGTAACTGAGCGACTGCAATCCCGCGTGGTTTTGAGCGAAGCTTTCGCGCTCCAGATTGCGCGCGAACTGAGAGCCCACGGCCGCAAGTAGCGGTGCGTCATCAACCGAGAATTCGGAGGTGAGTCGAATAAGAAGGACTCCGGCAGTTTCGCTTTCGTGAAGCAGAGGGACGGCGACGGTTGATAAATTTTGACCCGGAGTTGTTTGACTCACCAACTCTCCTGACGTTGCAGCACGTTGGCAGAGGTCGATGCCTTCACGCCAGACGGAATTGCGACGCGGGTCCTGCGCGTTTGGCGCCGCACCTTTGAAGCGTGCGACAGGTTGTAGCGAGTCTGTTTCATCGTAGCGAAAGACCACTGCTTCACTCAGCGGCAGGACCGTGTTCAGTAGCTTTAGCCCGCTCATCAGTCTGGTGTTTGCGCCAATCGAATTGTTCGGTCCTGCTGAAGAGTGAAACAGTGCACGAGCTAGCTGGCGGTCAAGAGACCAAAGACGGTTGATCTGTGTGAGCAGTAACGAAAGACCGCCGCTGAAGAGTACCGGAATAGGCACCAGGTCGACGTTTAATAAGAAGAAACCGGCGACGCCGATGCCGGAGACAGCGACTACAGCAACCAGGATCCAACGCCAGCACCGCCGCAAGCCAAAGCGATTCAGCGTCAAACTCAAGGCGACTGCGAACACAACGAGCAGAATCGCGATAATCGAATCGTCGAGGTTCGTGAGGTCGAGGGGCAAAGAGGTGGGGAGGAATGTCGCGAGGTTGGGGATGATGCCCAGTGCCTGGACCGCATAGCCCGTCACACCGGCGCCAATGCCGATAACGGACGCAGAAAGGTAAGAATTTAGTGCTTTTATTTGAATCAAGGCGGAGAGTGAAAGCCAGTGGAGCGATGGCCGGAAAGGATTTTCAAAAGCCGCGCGAATTATACAATGACAACCATTGTTAAATCTAGAAGAAAAGGTCGCAATGGACCTATAGATTCTGGAGTGCGCGAAGGATGTCCGGCAGCTGATCCTCAAACACGGTGCGGAGATCGAGAAGCACTTTTCCTTCTGAAATTCGGCTGATGATGGGCGGAGATGCGTTGCGGAGCTGGTGTTCTATGTCTTGTGCCGACCTCTCGGGGTGAGTGATAGCGATAACGGTAGTCGGAAAAGCCGAGGTTGGACCAGCGCCACCCCCCAGGGCTGATTCGCCATCCAGCAACTCGACAGTGAGCTTGTCGACATTCAAACCCTCGACGATGTTTTGTGTACGCTGCCGGAGTTCTTCACTCGTAAGCGACAGCATCTGAATCACCGGCACTTCCGATTCGGCCAGGTCCTTTTGATGTGAGACGAGCGTCGCTTCGAGTGCGGCGAGCCTTATCTTGTCGCTTCGCAGCGCACGGTAGAGCGGATGCTTTCGTAGACGAGAGACGATCGCATGTGTGCCCACGATTAATCCCGCCTGGACTGACCCGAGGAGTTTATCGCCGCTGAATGAAGTGACATCAACTCCAGTCTCAATGATCTCGCGCACAACGGGTTCATCAATCACTCCGTACTTTCGCAAGTCACGCAACTGTCCAGATCCGGCATCTTCATACAGCAACAGTCCAGCCTGGTGTGCAAGCGTAACCAGTTCTGCTCGCTCTGGCGCACTCGCAAAACCGACGATCCGATAGTTTGATGGATGAACACGCATGATCAATCGCGTATTCGAACTGATCGCACGTTGATAGTCGAGCAGGTGAGTGCGATTTGTGGTTCCGACTTCAACCATCCTCGTCCCTGAGCTAGCCATAACATCAGGCACACGAAAGTCACCACCGATCTCGACGAGCTCTCCACGCGAAACGATCGTTTCTCCGTCGCCGGCAAGCACAGTCAAAATCAGAAGTGCTGCGGCGGCACAGTTGTTCACCACCACAGCATCTTCAGCTCCGGTTAGATCTTTCAGGAGCGACTCGACTCGCGCTGCTCGGCCCCCACGACTTCCACTCTCAAGGTCATACTCGACGGAACAGTAACGAGCGGCTTCCTCCATCGCGGCACGCGCTGCCGTAGACAGAGGCGCGCGGCCCAGATTTGTATGCAGTACAACTCCGGTCGCATTGATAACGGCTCTGATTCCAGATTGGCCCTCGCGGCGTGCGTTCGCTTCCATTCGCCTGACGGCTTCAGCGAGAAGCGCTTCCTGATAGTTGCCATTGTCAGTGGGGAATTCCTGATTACGGACCAGTGCACGGATCTCAGCTGTCACTGAACGAGCTATGCTCGTTAATCGTCTGAGTCCCACCAGCTCGCGCAGCTCACGCGCTGCGTCGGTGCGCAACAACGCATCTACCGATGGAACGTCTCGGAGGCTGACATGTTTGCTTTCAGGCATGGGTTTCAACGACGCGAGGCTATCACAATCCCGTCAATCCTGATAAATCCTGAAAATCCTGTCTATTGACACATCGCTTTCTAACCCCATAGACTGCAGGAGTCGCGTCCAATCAACGACGCAAAACCCGCCCTACTTTCCTCGCTCAGGAGATTCAATTCTGTGGGATTACGCGAAAACAAACTACTTAGATCAAAACTGCAGGTACAGGCCAAAAGCAAATACTCCGTTGGCGAGAACCAACCGACGCCGGACGAACACCTAACACGACTCGAGGAAGACATCCGCCGCCTGCGGGTCGAGTTTGACATCTTCTTCAACGGCGGCTCAAAGCGACCACCGTATGACACCAAAGGACGCGTGGAGACGATTTTCAAACGACTCGGAGACGATCGCAGCTTAACGTTCGCACAGAGATTTCGATACAACTCGCTCGCTGCACGCTACAACTCGTTCAGAGAACTCTGGCGTCGCACGATGCAGGGACGTGAAGAGGGTCGTGATGCAGTTTCCGCACACCGTGCGAGTGTCCACAAAGAAGCAAGCACGCCCACCAAAGTCGAACCAGTCTCATTTGTTTGTGCTGACGCACATCGAGAAGTGGAAGTCGTCCGGAGTCTTTTCGACTCGCTGATGGAAGCAAAGAGACTTTGCGGTGAAGCGGAAGATTTATCGTTCCCTAAATTTCATCGTTTGATTGCTTCAAAGGCCGACGGACTGAAGGAAAAGCTGGGTTGCACTCAGGTGAGATTCTCTGTTGCGGTTGAGAATGGGCATGTAAGTTTTAAGGCTCGGGCGGAGTAGTTTCACAGGATTAGCAGGATTTACGGGATAAAAGAAAAGGCGACCATGGTCGCCTTTTCTTCTTGTGAGCTTACCGGACCCGTGACCGGAAGCAAGTCAGTGGCTTTGCGGAAGCAAGCCGGGGAGACACTACATCTTCGTAACTTTTTCGGCCTGAGGTCCCTTTGGCCCTTGGGTTACCTCAAACTCGACTTCCTGGCCCTCTTCGAGAGTCTTGAAGCCGTCGCCCTGAATGGCGCTATAGTGAACGAAGATGTCCGAAGAACCAGGTTGCTCGATAAAACCATAGCCCTTCGAATTATTAAACCACTTGACCTTACCGGTTATTCTAGACATAACAACGAATCCTCCTAACGATTCGGTAAAACGGACACGAAGCCATAATGGGGGCATCGCATCAAGGTTAATGCTTGTGAGCCGGGTCGCACCTTGAAATGGCGCTAGACGGAAACACACAACCAACAAAAAATGCATGGTGAACAGCGCGGGGAGCGCTAATTCAACATGCACAGACTTACGGGGGCAAAACTAACGAAACTCATTTACGTACAGCTTGTGGCTCTGGAATGCTGGGCTCTGACTTGCCGTCCCTGCATTGAAACGACGGCGCATATTAGGCGACTTTGTTAAACCTGTCAAGCAGGAAAGTTTTACGCCGCCTCTGCTAAGTTAAAGCTAAACCTCAGGTTAGCTAGCCCACCCTGTTTTATTTCATCTTAGTTAGCACCCGAATTGCCCGCTACCTTTGTGCTCAACAGCAAGTAGGGCAACGGGTTTACTGCCAGATCGTTGATTCTTACTTCGTAATGCAGGTGTGGCCCGGTCGAACGCCCGGTTGATCCGACTTTCCCCAGTAATTGCGCTCTGGAGACGGTTTGATTGAGTTCGACGTCGATGTGTGAAAGGTGACCGTAGCGTGTGGTGAGACCGCCGCCGTGATCCACGACCACAAGCTGGCCATAACCGTTTTGCCAGCCCACAAATGAAACGCGACCGCTGGCGCCGGCGACAACTGGAGCACCCCACGGCGCTTCAATGTCCTGGCCCGAGTGGAACTCATAGCCCGAACCACCAAACGGGTTTCTACGCCCCCCGAATCCACCTTCAAGCGTACCGTCGACCGGCCAGACAGTTGGAGTGTAGCCGCGCTCCCTCAGGATACCCTCGTAAGCGCGCAAATCCTCCTCGAGGCGGTTTGTCTTGGCAGTTAGAGCTGCTATGCCCATTTCATCCATCGGGAGGGCTGGACCGCCCGTACCCGGCAATACGGCTTTCTGTTCGACGACACCTGATTTCTCGGCAAGTTTGCGAGACGTATCTTCAACTTTCTCGACGCGATTGTTCAGTTTTTCCAGTTCCTGGCGCTGGTGTGCGTTCTCTGCACGCAAACGTTGATTTTCAAATTCCGTCCGCAGGTGTGCTGCCTGCTGGGTCAGGCCGTACAGGCCATAAAACAGTCCGACGCCCAACACCACGAGTACGGTGCAGAAGATAGTTACCGACTTCTTTTCTACTCGGATTCTTTGGACGCGGGCTCTGGAACGGGATGTGTGGGCAATGATAAAGGCGTAAAAACGGTCTTCTTTGGCCATTTCGATCGTGCTCCTGTTGCTGCGCAGAAAGTCGGAGACGCAACAACCGAAAGGCACAACTCGCCTAAAGCGATTTGCGCGTAACGGGGAAAGTTGTTTTTGCTTACCTACTTGAGATTTGCAGCGGTTGGATTAAAAAACCTCAAGGTCCCTCCGAGGTGAAATCCATCCGGCCGGTTCTGCAAGGCGTTGACCCTATCACAGGCCTGTAAATTGTTGCAACTTTGTCGGCGAAATATAAGGAAGGTGTATTTGAAAGAGAATAGGTCCTATAGGACTTACAGGACCTTATACAAACTAGAGACTTTAGACGCCCTCACGCTTTCTCCGTGACCAATCACGGAAGATCGCCAGAGCGATTAGCACAAGGACGGCCACAAAGATCACGACAATCGCAACCTTTAGCGCCGTAAGGAGGAAGCCGACGAGCAGGATCAGTTGTTTCAGCAGAGCGATGATAACGAGGATCAAAGCAACGATTGCTCCGAGTCCGCCAAAAGCTTTGAGAGCGCCACAGAACATAATTTCAACTCCGTAACTAAAGTATATGGCTTACAGTATATGGCTTACGATCTTCGTTCGAACGGAAGCGGAGTAACATCGCGACGTGCGAACTGCGTAGTCTCACCCGTGCGAAAGTTGGTTGCGTCAACCGGTTTAGAACTGGCAACAACTGACGGCGGCGGTCGTCTCGAATCAAATCGCACAATCCGATCCGACGCTCTGCCGCGACGAATGTAATCAAACAGCATGTACGCGCCGAGTGCCACCAGCGCCACCGGCAACAATTCCTTGATCGGCAAGGTCATTCCCAGCAACGTGTGCATCAGGAAGAGCGTGCCAATAATAATCAACGTCGTCCCCCAGGCAAATGGATTGCCGTAGAGACGACGTGCAATCACGTCATCCTCTGCGTCAGGACTCAGTCCCGCTCTCATCAACTGCGCGGTCCGGCAAGCATCGACAGCAGAAAATAGCCATGTGCCGATAACGCCAAGAACGAAGAAGTGCATTCCCTGCGTGACTACGGCCATTTGAAAGAAGCTCGCGAAGACTGCGAAATGTACGATGGCTTTGGAAGTCTGGCCGTTATAAGCGGCGCCGAGTCCGGGAACGAACGAAAGCAATGTCGCAACGAACGGCGAACTCTTTCGTCTCAGGATCTGAGTCGGACTGGTTGATTGATGCCGCAGCAATTCAACTCCCGCAACAATACAATCCTGACAGAAAGGAAACCCTCGCACCCGATGATCGCAGGCAGGACACAACCAGCGTGCACACTGATTGCACTGAACCACCGCCGGATTCTTAGCATGGTAGCTACAGTACATCATTGTCTTAAAACCTATCTCCTCACCGATTGTTATGGCCGTTGCTCTCCGGTTTGTGACCGGAAGAGTCTTTCTGCTGATCAGCTCCCTGTTTTTGTGCAGGAGGCGCCGGAGGTTGTTCTAAAGGATAGTCAGTGATCGACCGCGACTGTACGGTTCGTTCAGCTAACTGCAAACCCGCATCGTAAACCCCACCAATCGAACCATCAGCCGAAACGGTATTCGTAAGCACCAGAATCGCCACCAATAGCATTGTGGCTACGGTGGCGAGTTGTGGTGACATGATCGGGTCTAACAGCGAACGGAAACGAGAAGCGATGCGCGCTCCCCACGGAGCTTTAACTTCGTGCGGCGTAACTGTTCCCAAAGTCGCCTGCAGGATTCGTTCATTCAATCCCTGGGGGACAGGCTTCTCTTCAGAAATGTATGTGTAGCAAGCGCCGATCGCTCTCACGACTTCCCCGGGAAGTTCAGTGCAACGATTGCAGAGAGCCGCATGACGTTCCCATCGATGATAGAGATGCGCCGGAAGGAAGCCGTCCAGATAATCAGTGAGACACTCCTCAAACTCTTCACATTGCATAGCCGTTTGAGGAATAGTCTTCTCCAGAATACGAGCTTCAAGTTCTCTCGAAGGCGCAGGCACCGTCGCCATATGACAGGTTTCGATTGCGCTGCGAACCGCCGACAGAGTTTCATGGCACACAGGGCACTTCATCGCGTGCTCACCCATGAGCCGATTTGTTTCAGGACCCACTACGCCCTCAAGATAGTCGGTCAAAAGATTTTCGAAATCCAAACAAAGCATCGTTATTTTTCGCTTCCCGCCGCTTATTGTTCTGGCTCACTCCCCCCGCCTGCCAGCGTTCCAGTGAGCCCCCTTTGATTTATGCCTCGCTCATCGCAACAACTTTCATTCTGCGAAGAATTTTCGCGAGCTCAATACGTCCGCGATTGATTCTCGACTTGACCGTTCCTTCCGGAATCTTCAAAAGATCCACGATCTCCTGGTAACTCAGCTCTTCAATGTCTCGCAGTATCACGCACGTTCGTAAATCGGGTGATAACTTGTCGATGCCCGCCTGTACCTGAGCACCGAGCTCGCGCCGTTCCATTTCCTTCTGGACTGAGTTCGTGCGCGTGTGCAGATGATAACTGTGATCGGCGAGATCGTCAGCGAGGTTATCGTGCGGTGTGCGTTGGCGCTTGCGGTAATCGTCAATAATCAGATTGCGCGCAAGCCTCATCAGCCAGTTCTGTAAATCACCCTGCTTGGGGTCGTACTGGTCCAAAGAACGGTAAACCCTTACGAAAACTTCCTGCGTTAAATCTTCTGCCGTATCGGAACGTGAAGTAAAGCGGTAGGCCAGGTTGTAAATGCGGCGGGAATAGGTCTGCACGATCTGTTCCCACGCCGCGCCGTCGCCTGCGCGACACCTGCGAACCAATTCGGCTCCTTCACTAACTGCCAAAGCCTTAACAGCTCCCACCGTATCTTCTCCAGGTACCTGTAGGTCGGAAATCGTCAAAGGCGGCCAAACCCTTGTTCCGAGCGGATTACGACAGGCACTAAACTAAAGTTCAGCAAAGTTTGCCACAAAAGACTAGCCACAAAAAGGCACAAAAGCACATAAACGTTTTTGCTCCACTCTTTTGTGCTTTTTGTGCCGTTTCGTGGCTAATCATGTTTGTGCTTCTTCGTCGCATGTAGTAGGCTTTGCGACCGGCCCAACATCTTGTGGTTTTTGACTGACAGCGACCAATGGCGAAGGCTCGGAGCTATCGAAAATACATAGAATTCGGCGTTCTTTGTCTGCTTGCCTCGGCGCTCCTGTGGTGGTTTGGACGAAATCTGGATTGGGTCGAGGTGCGGCGCTCAGTCAGCGAAGCCGATCCTTATCTGCTCGCGGCCGCCGTCCTGGTTATCTCTTCAGTCTACTTTTTCCGGGCGTTTCGTTGGGGCGCGCTACTGAAACCACTCAGCGCAGCCCGGTTCTCTGATCTCTTTGCGGCCACAACGATTGGTTTCAGCGCAGTCTTTCTACTTGGGCGGGCCGGTGAGGTCGTGCGTCCAGTCGCACTCTCGATGCGCGATCCGCGCGTCAGACCGAGTGCTTCACTCGTCACCATACTCGTCGAACGAATTTATGACATGACGGCTGTAGCCCTCATGTTCGCCATCAACCTGATCTGGTTTAAGCCGCCGTCAACACTCGGAGTTTCGTTTGACCGGGTGCGAATAGCCGGCCTCGTGCTCTTCGGCGCAACGATCGTTGGCATCGCCTTTCTGACGTGGTTCAGAAGCAAATCGGAGCTGGTGATCAGACTTGTTGAAGGTCTCTTCGCGCGTTTGCGCTTTATCCCGCAGCGACTGACGAAGCTTGTTCTTGGCATTCTCCAACAGCTCGCGCAGGCGTTGCGCGTGTTAGTTAACTTGACTGAGTTGTTCGAAACGATTGGCTGGACGGCTCTGCTCTGGTTTGCCATAGCCTCGGCGAACCTGCTCGTAATGAGAGCCTTCCATCTGCATGTCGGATTTCCGGAAACGATCTTCGTGCTTGGCTGGGCACTCGTCGGGTCTTTAGTTCCCACGCCCGGCGGTGCTGCCGGCGCATTCCACGCAGCTACAGCAGCGGGCCTGCTGTTTCTCGGCGTACACAAAGAGACGGCGGCGGCTTTGTCAATTGTTATGCACCTCGTCGATTTTGGTCCGGCAGTTTTGTTTGGGATTTTCTACGTTATCCGGGGCGACCTCAGTGTCGCAAAGTTACGCACGATGATTTCACCAGAACAGGTACAGGAGCAATGAATTCTTCGAAAGGATTCAACTAAACATGAAGTGTCCATTCTGTGCATATCTCGAAGACAAAGTGGTCGACTCGCGCGAGTCGCGTGAAGGCGATGCGATCCGTCGCCGGCGAGAGTGCCTGCGATGCGAACGAAGGTTTACGTCCTACGAACGCATCGATGAGATACCTTACATGGTCGTCAAGAAAGACGGCCGCAGAGAAACGTTCGATCGCAACAAGGTGATGGCTGGACTCTTGCGCGCCTGCGAGAAACGCCCAGTTCCTTCAGCTAAACTTGACAGCATCGTCAATGCGATCGAGAAGTATGTGCAGGAATCCCCTGAACGAGAACGCCCGACCAGCAAGATCGGAGAGATGATCATGCGACGCTTGAAAGAGTTGGATAAAGTCGCATATGTTCGCTTTGCTTCCGTATATCTGGAATTTGAAGACGTCTCGGAATTCATGACCGAGCTGAAGCATTTGGTAGTGAAACAACGAGCCAACAGGTAGAACGCATTACTTCGAACCGGGGATTTAGCAATGATCAAACCCATTCGCGCGACCGGATTAGAACGGCTTGAAGTGCAGCGACTTCGTGATCGCGTCGGACGCCTCTATGCGGCTTTGCAGGAAGCGACCGAAGCAGAGAATCCTTTAGTCTCCGGTACGTGGGCGCCGCCAGTAGATCTTTGTGAAACAGAGAAGGGAATCTGTCTTCGTGTCGAGCTTCCCGGAGTAACAGCGGATCAAATCAAGATCGGCATCTGCAACACCAAGCTCAGAATCTGGGGCGAAAAGAAAAGGCGCCCAAACCGCCGTCGAATTATTTCCTACCATTGTTCGGAGCGCAGTTTCGGAAAGTTTGGACGCATCGTGCCGTTGCGCTGGACCTTCAGTATTCGCGACGCGTTGGCCGAACTTAGCAACGGTGTGCTGCACATCTACCTTCCAAAGATCGAGGATCGCAGAGGAGAGGAGGTCCTGATAGCAGTTAAGGACTCGAACGTCGAGGAAGCTCCAAAGACATAGAAACTGAGAATAAATCCATGGCAATAGCTAAAGAACCAGAGTTTACCGAACCAATTGAAACGACAACTGACAACGATCAGCAACTGCAGATCCCGAGTGAGCTGCCGGTGTTGCCTTTGCGCGACATCGTGATCTACCCGTTCATGATCGTTCCGTTATTTGTCTCGCGTGAGAAGTCGATCAGGGCAGTGGATGAGGCGCTGTCGGAGAATCGCATGATTCTGCTTGCGTCGCAGAAAGACCTCGATAAGGAAGAACCCACGGCCGAGGATCTTTACGCAGTCGGCACTGCGGCAGTGATCATGCGGATGCTCAAGTTGCCCGATGGGCGCATACGCATTCTGGTCCAGGGACTCGCGCGCGCTCACATCGAATCGGTAGATGCCACTGGAGAATACCTGCGCTCGCGTGTGAACGTGATGCAGGAAGTGCTGTCTCCGGAGCGTTCGTTGGAAGTCGAAGCGCTCGTGCGCAACGTACGCGGGTCGATGGAGAAAGCCATCAACCTCGGAAAGAATATTTCGCCGGAAGTGATGGCGATAATCGCCAACCTCGACGACGCCGGTCGTCTCGCGGATCTATCTGCTTCAAATCTCGAGCTCAAAGTTGAAGACGCCCAGTCAGTGCTCGACATCGCCGACACGACCGCACGTCTGCGACGTGTCAACGACCTTTTGAATAAGGAAATCGAAGTCCTCACCGTCCAACAGGAAATCAATACTCAAGCACGCGCGGACATCGATCGCTCGCAGAGAGAATTTTACCTACGGCAACAACTTAAAGCGATTCAAAGCGAACTCGGTGAAGGCAACGAACTGGCAGAAGAGATCGCGCAGTTTCGCGAAAAGATCGAAGCCGCGAAGATGCCAAAGCCCGCTGAAGAAGAGGCGCTCCGGCAACTCAAGAAACTCGAGCGCATGCACCCGGACGCGGCCGAGACCGCGACGCTCCGAAACTGGATGGAGATTATGACCGATCTGCCGTGGTCCAGATCGTCGGTCGACAATCTCGATTTGCAAAAGGCGGAGAAAGTTCTTAACGAAGATCACTACGGTCTTGAGAAAGTCAAAGATCGAATCATCGAAGCACTCGCCGTACGCAAGCTGAAAGAAAAACCGAAAGGTCCGATTCTTTGTCTTGTCGGTCCGCCAGGCGTTGGCAAGACTTCGCTGGGACGTTCAATCGCGCGGGCCCTCGATCGCAAGTTTGTGCGCCTCTCGCTCGGCGGTGTTCACGATGAAGCGGAGATTCGCGGTCATCGTAGAACTTACGTCGGCGCGATGCCGGGCAGGATTGTTCAAGCCATACAACAGGCAGGCACGAACAATCCGTTGATCATGCTCGACGAGATCGACAAAGTCGGCGCAGACTTTCGTGGAGATCCCTCGTCAGCTTTACTCGAAGTTCTCGATCCCGAACAGAACAACTCATTTCGCGATAACTATCTCGGCGTCACATTCGATCTCTCGAACGTGATCTTCATGACCACCGCCAACATACTCGACACGATTCAACCGGCACTGCGCGATCGCATGGAAGTGATCCGTCTCGCCGGCTATACAGAAGAAGAGAAACGCGAGATTGCCATTCGTCACCTGATCCCGAAACAGATGGAAGAAAATGGGATCACGGCAAAAGATGTACATGTTTCAAAGACCGCACTCACGGCCATCATTCAGCAATACACGCAAGAGGCCGGGCTGCGACAACTCGAGCGCGAGATTTCGAGGATCTGCAGAAAAATCGCGCGAAAAATCGCCGAAGGTCATAAGGGCGGTATCAGAGTCTCGCTGAAGAATGTCCACGAATTTCTGGGCGCGCCGAAGATTATTCCTGAGGAAGCATTGAAAAAGGATCAGGTTGGTGTGGCCACTGGCCTGGCCTGGACCGCTGTCGGCGGCGACGTGCTCTTCATCGAGGCCCTGCGAATGAAAGGCAAGGGGAATCTCGTTTTGACGGGCCAACTTGGCGAGGTGATGCGAGAGTCTGCCCAAGCGGCTTATTCATACGCCAAGTCGCGCGCGAAAGAGTTGGACATCGCTGAGGAAGACTTCAGCAACTACGATCTGCACATTCACATTCCGGAAGGCGCGATTCCAAAGGACGGACCATCCGCGGGTATCACACTCGCAACTGCGATGGTTTCAGCCCTCTCTACTCGACCGGTTCGCAAGGACGTCGCCATGACTGGTGAGATCACGTTGCGAGGAAACGTCCTCCCGATCGGCGGCGTAAAGGAAAAAGTTCTTGCCGCGAGGCGGGCGCGTGTGACTACAATAATCCTGCCGCAGCAAAACCGGCGCGATCTGGACGAGGTTCCAAAAGAGCCATTCAAGGACATTCGCTTCGTTTTTGTTGATAACATGCGGCAGGTCTTTCGCGAAGCGCTGGGTGAGAGAGTGGTGCCGCCGGCCAGTCCGGCGCCGAAGCCGCAACGGCTGCCGCAGGCCGCAAACGCGAGGACCGCAGTCTAGTAACCGTGATACAACCATGAGCTACGTTGGAGAATCGTAGTCTCCGGTTCATCCACAATTCAGGATTAAGGCGTTTCAAGGAGTTTTTAATGAGTAAAGTACCACGCAGTTATCTGTCCGTTTTCTTCGCCGCAATCGCACTTATTCTCGCTTCTCAAATCTCAGCTCGTAGCCAGGAAATTCAAAAACCAGACGTTTCAACGGTCACGATCAAGAATTTTGGCCAGATGGATGAGAGGTTTTTCCGCGGCGGTCAACCCAAAGAAAACGATTACAGCCAGTTAGCTGCGCTCGGTATTAAGACAGTCATCGATTTGCAGGATGACCCGACGGCGTATGAAAAACGGAATGTCGAAGCGCTCGGGATGAAGTACGTGAACATTCCGATGAGCGACAAGGATTATCCCGAGAGTGCCAAGATCGATCAGTTCTTAAAACTGGTTGATGATCCGACAACCGGAAAGTTTTATGTTCACTGTGCCGGCGGGCGTCATCGTACAGGCGTGATGGGCGCTGTTTACCGGTTCAATCGTTACAACTGGAACTACGATCAGGTTTACGCCGAGATGAAGAAGTATGACTTCTACACCCGCTGGGGTCATGGCGACATGAAGAAATTCGTCCAGGACTACTCGGTAAATTTCCCAACCAAATCAGCTGTCGCCGTCGAAGGCACGCGATAGAATTTAGCCGCGGATTTACGCGGATAAACGCAGATCAGCGTTCCATCCGCGAAAATCTGCGGCCTTTTTCTGTCTACTGATATAAGTACGAGTAGCTCTTCTTCTGATCCCACTCAATTCCCTGAACGTTCGCCCCATCAATCGCCAGAATATCCGCGCTGATTTCATCAGTACTCACTGTCGGGCTCACGTCAACTGAATACACAATGCTGCCGGGCGATTCTTCCGTTGCTTCACGATCGACCGCTCGCAGCTCCTTATCGAAACCATGCGTCTTTAAGACATCGCGCAACGCTTTCTGCGTTGAGACGACGTTCTTCGTAATCACCTTTAACTCCATCGAGCGAAACACGATCTCAGACTCACGCCACTCAAGTAGCCAAAGCACGATCAATGAAAATAACGCCAGCACAAGCGCCAGATCCCAACGGCCAAATCCTGACGCAAGTCCCAGCGCAAGGCTAATCAGAAGAACGGTAATCTCCTTCGGATCGCGAATGTTGGTCCGAAATCGCACGAGCGAAACCGCTGCAAAGATGCCAAACGCGCGCGCCGCATTATCACCAACAATGATCATTAGGGCTGCCGCGACAACGGCGAGCAAGATCTGTGTTTGCGCAACGTAGGGGTTGCGCTTGAGCGCGAGTATCCGTTTCCGTGGACGAAATGCGAGTGCTGCTCCGAGTAACGCCGCAAGCAGCAGTCTCAATGCGAGGTGTCCCATTGTTTCGAGCCACGTCGTGCCGTTCGCGTATGGCTCACTGTGTTGGGTACCGAACAAGCGATCGATAAAGCTGTCACTCGAATCGGTCCGAGCCGGAGTTGGTGCCGTGCGCGTCTCGGGCTGTCCTAAAACCGCATCGGGCGTTGGCCCTTGTCTCACTGTTTCTGGAGTAGCGCGCCGGCCGCCGCCCACAAAATAGACGATCAGCGCGCTCAGTAGGACCACTCCAGCGAAAACGAGTACAAGCGTGAAAACTTCTTTTCGTCTTTGATTGGGCATGGAGTTTTATTCGCCTCGCCCAATGCGTGGACTCGGACTCAAGCTAAGCAGTTCGTTGGTCCGCTCACGCACTTCGCTTGCAAGCAGGTTGATTTGTGACGGACTGTAATTCGCCGCACGAAAAGCATCGCGAAGCTGCTGATCACTCAGTTGCGAAAGCAAGCTCGCAATCCACTGCGCGTCCTGAACGGTGAGGTCTTTCATGAGGCCGCGATTCTTGCCTCCGAAGTGGAGCACGACGCGATCGCCTTTCACCTTCTCGAAGAAGTTTGACTTCGCATAATTCGCCGGGTTGTTGCGGCTTCTGGTCAGTCGCCAGAAAATCGGCGTGGTGCTCGCATGACCAAACGTCGCGCCGAGATCGCTAATGACGTAATACAGTTTGTTACTGCCGCGGGCTTTGATGATCACGTTGTTGGAGTCTTTCAAATCCCAGTTGTTGATGAGCGCCATCATGATCTTCAGACCCTGCAGTTCCGCAGTGCGGCTGAACGGATTGCTTTTCCACTTCCATTCGTCCCCGCGGTCCCACTGGTCGGGACGTGCTTCAAATCTGACGTTTGTGAACGTTCCTTTCCCAGGGATGGTGACGCGCGGCACGAGATAGTTGACTTCGGTGAAGTAACCGAGACCCCAAAGCAATCTGATGGCTGAAGTTTCCGACTGTGCTTCTTTGCCGATCTTTGCGACCCACTCACGACCCGAACCGTCGCGCACACGATACTTTTTCGAATAGCCACCTTTTTCTTCTTTGATAAAGGTGATGCGACGCAGATCGGGTCGCATTACCTCCCCGCCTGGTCCAAGAAACAGATCTCGCGACGAGATATTGTCGGGGCGTTGCCAGAGAACCGGTGTCCCAGTGAATGCTTCTTTTTTCTTCTTCGGTTTGGCGAGACCAGTATCAATTGAAGTGATGCTAACGAGTAGAGCTAAAACGATCAGTGTTCGAAGTGCACGAATGGTCTTCATTGCTTCCTCCGCGAGCAGAGAATTCAATAAGAGGGCTAACAGGGGAAGCAAGAAGGGGACAGGATTGCAGGTGAACAGGATTTACAGGATCAATCATGTCAATCCTGAGAAATCCTGTTCACCCTGTCTATCTACTCAATACCGGGGCGATCCATAAAATACTGTTGACTGTTGAATGCCTCAGAGCCTCGCTCGATTGGCACGTATCTGCCGTCGGGCTGTAACTCACGCGCCTTCGTGTTATCGCTCATATACGTATCAAGCAACACGTCGCGCAAATAACGCTTCGCACCCGGTTCGGTGACTGGAGCAACAACCTCAATGCGGTTTCTGAGATTTCGCGACATCCAGTCAGCACTACCGATGAAAACCTGATCGTCACCGCCATTCGAAAACCAGAACACACGACTGTGTTCGAGGAAACGACCGACGACACTTCGCACTCGGATGTTCTCTGACAAACCCGGAATTCCCGGACGCAACATGCAAATGCCTCGCACAATTAGATCCACTTGCACGCCTGCGCGCGAAACCTCGTAAAGCTTCTCGATGATCTGAAGATCTGCAAGACGATTGAACTTCGCGACGATGCGGGCTGGTCTGCCCGCACGTTGATGTTCGATCTCACGATCAAACAGCGCATTGAGTTTTTCGCGCAGATCGACTGGCGCCACCATGAGCTTTCGATAATCTGTTTGCTCGGAAAAGCCAGTGAGATAGTTGAACAGCTCAGTCGCGTCGCGGCCAATCGCGTCGTTGACAGTAAACATGCCGAGATCCGTGTAGGTACACGAGGTGGTCGGATTGTAGTTACCCGATGCGATATGAACGTAACGCTTCAGCGTGTCGCCTTCGCGTCTGATCACGAGTGTTAGCTTGCCGTGAGTTTTCAGACCGAGAATGCCGTAAACCACGTGTACGCCGGCCTCGTCCAGCTTGCGCGCCCATTCGATATTGTGTTCTTCGTCGAAGCGCGCCTTCAGCTCGATCAACGTCGTCACCTGTTTCCCCTGTTCGGCGGCGCGAATCAGCGCCGGCGGGATCGGTGATTCAGGACCAGTGCGATACAGACAGATCTTGATCGCTACTACATCCGGATCGTCGACTGCCTGATTAATGAAACCCGTTACACAGTCGTAGGAATCGTACGGGTGATGCAGCAGGCGATCGCCGTCTTTGATAGCTTCGAAGATATTGTCGTAGCTCTCATACCAGTCAGGCACCGACGGCGTGAAAGGAGAGTCTTTTAAGTCAGGACGATCGCAATCAAAGAGTGCCATCAGATCCTGGATGTGCAGTGGTCCATCAAAAACGTAAACGTCATCCGGTTCCAGATCGAGTGATGCACTCAGATATTCGATCATCTCAGCAGGCATCTCGGGCGAGATTTCCAAACGAACCGGCGCGCCGAACCGTCTGCGACGCAGCTCTTCCTGGATCTGGCTGAGTAGATCTTCAGCTTCTTCTTCCCTGATTTCGATGTCCGCATCGCGTGTGACTCGAAAACGGTGACAAGGTCCTGGGTTCATGCCAGGAAAGAGTGCCTGAACGTTTGCCTCGATGATCTCGTCGAGTAGTACGAAACGCGTTTTCGAAGAACCAACGGGGACGAGTCGAGGCACAACTGACGGCACCTTGATGCGAACGAAACGCGAGTTAACATCTTTCCGGCGCCCGCTAAACTTTAACTCTTCCGGAGCATGGACCATCAGTCCAATGTTCACGCTCAAAGGCGAGATATATGGGAACGGGTGGCTTGGATCGACGGCCAACGGCGTCAGAATCGGAAATACCTTTTCCATGAAATAGTCTTTGAGACTTTCCTTTTCATGGCGCGAAAGAGACTCGTAAGAAATCAGCGACAGTCCCGCGTCCTTCAGTTGCGGCAGTATTTCTTCGCGCAAGCAGCGCGCCTGCTCTTGGATGAGCACGAGCACTCGCTCGCGTGTCTTCGCCAGTTGCTCGTGCGGTGTCAGGCCGTCAGGCGAGACCACGTTAGTGTCTTCAAGCTCCTCTTTGAGACCGGAAACGCGAATCATAAAAAACTCGTCGAGGTTCGAAGAGAAGATGGACAGGAACTTGAGTCGCTCGAGTAGTGGATTGCGGTCGTCCAGTGCTTCTTCCAAAACTCGCGCGTGGAATTCAAGCAGGCTCAACTCGCGGTTGAAGAAAAACTGGGACCTCGAAGGGACGGCCCCGATCTCGGCGGGCCTGGGGAAATCATGAACTCGTGTCTTTATAGCCGTTGACATAATTTTTTCTAAGAGATCACTCTATTTCTTTAGTTTCTAAATACAGGGAGAGCATGCCCATGCGAAATGGTTGGCAAGCATCGTTCCATCGGAGGTTACGAGGGTTTGAGTGGGGTAAGAGTTGCTCTTAGAAAGATTTAGCTATTTTGTTGCGAAACCGAGTCAAAACTAATGTGTACGGTATCGGGCCACGGATTAAACAGATGATTGCTGGATTTTAGGAAATCAGTTTTCAATCCGTGGCATCCGTGGTTCCGGCTTTTGCAACCAAACCCCGTCCGAAGCGTGAACTTGTCGACGTTGCTTTTAGTGGAAAACTTTACCGTTTGAGAGTGTGTTTCAATCGTGGTGTCTGGTTTGACACCCCAAAAAACCGTGTGGTAACCTCCAGTGTGATTTTTGGCTCCTTCAGCAAGTCCTGCAGTATTCAAATCATAGAGGAGCCATTAGATACCGCACAATTTAAGGAGTAAGACGAATTGATGTCAGCGAGCTTTCCTCGTCTGAAAGCCGGTGTGGCTTTACTAATGGCGCTCGTCGCTTCGGCGGCAACCTCCGTCGCCCAAATTCCCGCAGCTTCTTCGGCGAGAACAATCCCAACAGAAGTTGAGCAGTCTGAAGGACGCATCAATCAGATCATTGCGCGCGCGGAAGATCACTTCCGCAAAGCCAAGCTGAACCTCGAAGACAACAAACGAAACCAGGCGCGCGAAGAGTTTGATAGAGCGATCGATTCGATTCTTGAGTCGGGATTCGATGTCAGGGCAAGCCAGAAATTGCAGACTTACTATCTCGAGCTCGTCGAGCGTATCTATCGAGAAGAAGTTCCGCTGCAGCAACCGAACAGCGCTTCGGTAAATACACAACTCGTTGCTCAGAACACGCAAACACAGGATCAAAAGACTCCACCGCCATCACAGGTCGGCTTCCGCGATCAGAAGTTTGAACCTTCGCCGCTCGATGAGTTGAGCAAGCTCGTTCTCACCGAACGTGAGAAGGAAGTCTCCAGCGAAGATCTTGCTACACTCGAGCAATCTCAGAAGAACGTCAATTTTACGTTCACTCTTAATCCATTAATTCAGCAATTCATCAATTTTTACCAGGGGCGTAATCGTTCCACGATGGAGAACGGTTTGCGCCGTTCAGGTCAGTACATGAAGCTGACCCGAAAGATATTTGCCGAGGAAGGCGTACCACTCGACATCGCCTGGTTGGGTCAGGTTGAAAGTGCGTGGAAAACGAGGGCGGTTTCGTGGGCGTCTGCATCAGGTCTCTGGCAGTTTGTTCCAAGCACCGGACGCAGATTTGGCTTGCGACAAACTGCTTACATCGACGAGCGAAACAGTATTGAGCAGTCGACGCGCGCGTCGGCCCGTTATCTCAAGTGGCTTGCGTCGCGTTATAACGGCAACTGGGAATTGGCGATGGCCGCCTACAATACGGGAGAAGGAAATATCGATCGCGCTATTTCCCGCGCCGGCACGGCCAACTTCTGGACGATTTATCCATACATCGCACAGGAAACTCGAAATTACGTTCCAAACATTTTGGCCGTGATCCTGATCGCCAAGAATCCGGAGAAGTATGGATTCAAAGGAATCAAGGCAGATGCACCGCTATCGTACGATGTGGTTCAGGTTCCTACAGCGACCAGCCTGCAGCTCGTAGCAGACGCAACGGACAGCAACGTTGATTACATTCGCAGCTTGAATCCGGAATTGAAGCGCGACATTACACCGCGCGGCGAAGCTTACAACGTTCGCATTCCGGCCGGTCGCGCCAAACACTTTGCTTCATTGATTCAGAAGATTGTGCCAGAAAGACGTGAGACCGCGCGATTGATTTCAGTTGCACCGGGTGAAGATTGGCAGAGCATCGCGAATCGAACCGGCTTCAACGCCGCTCAGCTTCAGGCGATGAACAGTGGCATCGATCTGAAGTCGACGACAAAACTCGTCGCGCCAAGCAGCAGCGTCAAACTGACGAAGTGGGTTAGAACGACTGCAACTGAGACGGCCGCACCGGGACTCAACAAGGTTCGCGCTCGCAAAGGCGACACGATTGCCAGCATTGCTGCTGCCCGTAGTCTCGACGCTAACGACGTTGCGAGACTGAACGGAATTCCAGTTGACTCTGAACTCAAAGCTGGTCAGGAAATAAAGATTCCATCGACAACGACTGCCCCTTCACGGCGTCGTTAATCTGTGTAATCTGTGGATAAAAAATGATCTTTACTCTAAAACCAGGAGCCACCTCACATGCTCTTTCGTACACTCTCCGCCGCCGTCTACGGAATTGACGCGGATCTCGTTGACATCGAAGTCGATCTAACTCCGGTTCGTGGTGAAGGCGATCAGACACCGCCAGTCACGATCGTTGGTCTTCCTGACGCCGCCGTACGCGAATCGCGCGAGCGCATCAGGGCTGCCATTCAAAACTGCGGCCACATCTTTCCTTTTCAAAAGACGACTATCAATCTCGCTCCCGCCGACGTGCGAAAGGAAGGCGCGAGTTTTGATCTGCCAATCGCGCTCGGCATTCTTGGCGCCAATGGCGAACTCGCCGAAGCGCACAATCTGATTCACGTTCTCTGCGTCGGCGAACTCTCGCTCGATGGCCGCGTGCGACCGATTAAGGGTGCACTGCCGATCGCGATGCTCGCGCGTGAGGGTTCGATAAAGCATTTGCTGTTGCCCGAGGAGAATGCGAAAGAGGCGTCAGTTGTTTCCGGAGTAAACGTCTATCCGGTTGCCGATCTGCGCAGCGCTGTAGGCCTCATCGAGCAGTTGCGATCGTCCACTCCGCCCGAGCCGATGAAGATCGACGTCGACGAGATACTGCGCCGGACCGGTCATTACAGTGTCGATTTCAAAGAAGTCCGTGGACAGACGTCGGCCAAGCGAGCTTTGGAGATCGCGATTGCCGGCGGGCATAACATTCTGCTGATTGGCCCACCGGGTTCCGGCAAGACGATGCTGGCGAAACGTCTGCCGACGATCATGCCGCCGCTTGAGTTTGAAGCTGCACTCGAGTTAACGAAGATTCATTCGGTTGCAGGGTTAACGGGACGTGCAGGGCTTGTTACTGAACGTCCTTTTCGTTCACCACACCACACGATCAGTGATGCGGGTTTGATTGGTGGAGGCTCGGTGCCGCGGCCGGGTGAAGTTTCGTTGGCCCACCAGGGCGTGTTGTTTCTTGATGAGTTGCCGGAGTTTGATCGAAGTGTTTTGGAAGTCTTGCGCCAGCCACTCGAAGATCAACAAGTAACTATTAGTCGTGCCTCGATGTCGCTGACGTTTCCGGCGTCGTTCGTACTGGCTGCGGCTATGAATCCATGCGCGTGTGGTTTTTGGAATGACCCGACGCGCGAATGCCGTTGTTCGATTAATCAGATTCAACGCTACGTCGGAAAGATCTCTGGTCCATTGCTGGATCGGATCGATATTCACATCGATGTGCCCGCGGTGAAGTTTCGCGAGCTGCGTGGCGAGACTGCTCCCGAGACTGATAGTTCCGCGGTGATTCGCGAGCGCGTGATCAGGGCGCGCGAACGTCAACATCGTCGTTTGGCAAACGAAAAGATTTTTTCGAACGCCGCCATGACTCCGCGCATGATACGCACCTTTTGCCAGATCGATTCGAACAGCGAGAAGATGCTCGAAGCCGCGATGCGTCGCCTGGGCCTATCGGCGCGTGCTTACGATCGCATTCTCAAAGTCAGCCGCACCATCGCGGATCTGGAAGGTGCAGATGCGATTAATTCGAATCATGTTTCTGAAGCGGTTGGTTATCGCTCTCTCGATCGCACGTATTGGACCTGACTAAAATACACACTC
>Ga0207709_10000846_pt1 | contig 23440 bp, 23 predicted proteins | sample KBSM34metaG_FD_184397 | JGI IMG/M metagenome (GOLD analysis project Ga0207709, IMG submission 184397) | Miscanthus rhizosphere microbial communities from Kellogg Biological Station, Michigan, USA - KBS M3-4 metaG (SPAdes) (version 2) | ecosystem: Host-associated > Plants > Roots > Rhizosphere >...
CAGCGCGACTGGGGCGGCGGCGACATGCAGGACTGGGAGCACGCGGCCAAGTGGCTGCGCGAACAGGACTGGGTGGAGCCCGACAAGATCGGCGTGTACGGCGGCTCGTACGGCGGCTTCGCCGTGCTGACGTGCGTCACGCGCCTGCCGCAGTACTGGGCGGCTGCGGTCGACATCTTCGGCCCGTCGAACCTGGTCACGTTCGCGAAGGCAGTGCCACCGACCTGGAAGCGGTTCATCGCGCGCTTCGTTGGTGACCCCGAGACAGAGGCGGACTTCCTGATGGAGCGCTCCCCGATCACGTATGTCGACAATGTCCGGACGCCGCTGCTCGTGATCCAGGGAGCAACCGATCCGCGTGTCGTGAAGGGCGAGTCGGACCAGTTGGTGGACAAGCTGAAGTCACTGGGTCGAGAGGTCGAGTACATCGTGTTCGACGACGAGGGCCACGGTTTCACCAAGCGGACGAACGAGCTGAAGGCGTATGGCCTCGCGGCCGAATGGCTCGAGCAGCATCTCCGCGCCTAGACTTCGACAGCGTCCGCCAGTGCCTGGACGACCGCTGGATCGAAGTCCGTCCCCGCGCAGCGGCGCAGCTCTGCGACTGCCTCCCGCGCGCTCCGCGCCTTCCTGTAGGCGCGGTCGGTCGTCATCGCGCTGAACGCGTCACACACGCGCACGATCCGTGCGACCAGGGGAATGCCGTCACCCGCAGTCCCGTCGGGATAGCCGGTCCCGTCCCAGTCTTCGTGGCACGACCGCACGATGTGTCCGATGTTGCCGAGCAGGCCGCCGACCTGTGAGAGCAGGCGCTCTCCTTCGATCGTGTGCTGCTTCATCACGGCCCATTCGTGTTCGTCGAGCTTCCCCGGCTTGTTGATGATCTCCGCAGGAACGCAAATCTTGCCGATGTCGTGCAACAGCGCAGCGAACTCCGCGTCGCGCCGGTCGCGCGCATTGAGCTCCAGCCGATCGGACACCTCGAGGACGAGGGTCACGACATCGCGGCTGTGACTGCCCGTGTATGCGTCGTCGGCCTCAACGACGTCGCCGAGGAGCAGTGCAGTTCCCCGGTAGGCATGGCTCAACTCGAGCGCGTGGTCGATCCGAACCTGCCGCTCGCGCGCGAAGATCACGAGCAGTCCGATCAGCGGCAGAACGAAGGTCAGAGCCACTGGATGGTCGACGGCGACGAAGGCGACCAGGAGGCCGACCGGCGCGAGCGCGACGTCGACGAGGAATGCCGACGACATGAAACGCGCGGCGAGCGGAAATGGGACGCCGTTGACGAAGCGCTGATAAGGCGCCTGGATGAAGTAGTCCGCAGCAAACTGGGCTCCCAACGCCGCGAGGTAGACGGGCCAGTGCTCAAGCCCAGGCCGGGCTTCACCTGCGGCGGCGAGCACGATGACCGGGCCGATCGAGTACCAGGAGTTCAGCGGAACGAGCAGCAGCTTCTCGAGTGGCAGGCCACGCCTGAGCAGGTCAGTGGCAGCGCCGACGAGGAGCCCAGCGCAGATCGCGAGCGGGACATACCCGAGCGGGAGCAGGAAGAGCATCGGGACGAACACGAGGGCAGTCGGCAGAGAGAGGCCGGTCCCCACCTCGAAGCGTGCATGCGACGCGGCGGCGTACGCCAGGATCAGGCCGACGACCGTAACGAGACCCGGCGAGCGAGACGACGAGAGCAAGAAGGCCAGAGCACCTGCCGTGGCGAGAAAGGCACTCGCGAAGAAGAGGCCCGCATAGAGGCTCCTGCCGCTCGGCCGTTCGGCCTCGCTTTCGCGGACGGCCCCGATGTGCCTGTCGACGTCCGGATCGAGGGTCGTAGCCGCCGGAGCGCGCTCGGTCGCAACGGAAGAGGCCGCAGTCGCCATGCCGCCAAGATCGGCATTCCGGCCTTACTGCTTGACGCGCGCGAGGGCGTCCCGCCAAGGATCCCTGAAACGAGTGATTCAGATGCCCCGGGAGGGTGATGCGAGCGCTAGGCAGCAGGCAAGACTGAGCGTAGGCCCGTAAGGGGTTACTGCGGTAAGGGAGGGCGAAGGTGGCGGCGCGTCTCGGCTGGAAGTTTCTCTTGGCGACTCTGATGATCCTGGTCGCAGCGGCGTTCAGCGTTTCGACAGCGAGCGCGGGCGGTTCCCTGCTCGGCCTGAATAACGACTGTGGCTTGACGTCGCAGCCGTTCGCCCAGTTCGGCGACTACCGCTACTACACCTTCGGCGCGAACGGCGGCCTCGAGAACGGTGCGACCGGGTGGTCACTCTCGGGCGCCCGGGTCGTCTCCGGCAACGAGTCCTTCTATGTGCATTCGCGCAGAGACGGCAACTCGCTGTTACTTCCCGCCGGAAGCGCGGCCCTTACTCCGAAGCTCTGCATAGGTACGACGTCGACCGTCATGCGCTACTTCGTCAAGGGCTCGAGCGGCGGCTCCGTCCGGGTGGAGGTCGTGTTGCGCGGTCTGCTGGGCCAGGTGCTGGGTGTCTTCCAGGTCTCCACGGTCTCGACGGGTCCTTCCTGGGAGGCGGGCCCGCAGGTGCTCAACCTCGACTCGCTGCTCGGACTGCTCGGTGTTTCTTCCGTGCAGCTCAAGTTCACGACGTTGAGCGGCACAGCCCAGATCGACGACGTCTACGTCGATCCCTGGGCCTCTCGAAACTAGAGCTAACGCGTCAGCGTGATCTTCGTCAGCCCGACCGGGCTGTCGACGTCGACGTGGCGAAGCGTCGCGAGACGAACGGCCGCCACCTGACCGGGGACGACGGTCAAGAGCGGGCTCAGCCATTCCGAGACTCCCGCGACCAGCGGCAAGGCCGTGTCGGCTTGCTCGAGGAACTCCGCGTCGTCACTGATCGCAATCACCTCCGCTCCGCGCTCTCGCACCTTCTCGACCGCGACTTGCATGCTCTTCAGCGTCCGCCCCGACGGTGCGATCACGATCGCTGGACGACCGGTTTTCAGCGCGGCGATCGGACCGTGGAGCAGGTCGGCCGAGGAGAACGCTTCGAATTGAGCGCCTGACAGCTCGCGGATCTTGAGAGCGATCTCGAAGGCTGCCCCGTAGTTGACGCCACGAGCGACGACGCTTCCGCCTTCGACGTCGCGGTAGCGGTCGAGGCTTTCGGAGGCGGCGAGCGAGTCTTCGATCTGCTCCGCGACCTTGCCGGGCATCGCCAGCAGGTCGTCCAGTCGGCGAGGGTCTCCCGCCGTCGAGAGCAAGGCCACCGCTGCGATCGAGTTCAGGTAGGTCTTCGTCGCTGCGACCGCGCGCTCTTCGCCGGCATGCAGCGGTAGCGCGTGATCCGCGGCGAGCGCGAGCGGCGACGACGGATCGTTCGTGATCGCGAGCGTCGGGCGGCCCTGCCTGCGCGCTTCGGCGATGACGGCGACCACGTCCGGAGAAGCACCCGACTGCGAGATGCCGACAACGGCAGCAGGCCCGAGCTCCGGCGGCGTGTCGTACACCGTGTAGAGCGACGGCGTCGCGAACGCAACGGGCAGGCGGTTGACGGTTCCGAACAGGTACTGCATGTAGCGCGCTACGTTGCTCGAGCTGCCGCGCGAGACGATCAGGAGGTAGCGGACGTCCTCTCGGAGGAGCCGGTGGGTGATCTCCTGAGCGTTGAGCGCCTCCGCGTCGAGGAAGCGCTCGAGCGCCACCGGTTGCTCCCGCAGCTCCGCGTCAACCCACGACATCGGACACCGCCTCGCGGACGACGCCGCGCGCAGCGGTCAGCCGGGACCGCGCGGTCTGGGCATCGACACCCGCAAGCAGCGACACGATGGCGACCTTCGTATCCCCGTCTGCGGCCGCGATCGCCTCGGCGACCTCCCTGTCGGGAGCAGCTGTCGCGATCGCGACCGCCCGCTCTGCCCGCGCACGCAGCTTCTCGTTCGACGCCTCCACGTCGACCATGAGATTCCCGAAGGTCTTGCCGAGCTTCACCATCGCGATCGTCGAGATCGCGTTCAACACCAGCTTCTGAGCGGTGCCCGCCTTCAGCCGCGTGGACCCAGCGATCACCTCGGGACCGACATCGATCTCGATCGACATCCCGGCTCGGCGCGCGAGCTCGGAACCCTGGACGCAGGCGAGCCCGATCGTGAGCGCGCCTACCTTCGAGGCGTGCTCGATCGCGGCGAGGGTGTAGGGCGTTCGACCGCTCGCGCTGACGCCGAGCACAACGTCGCGTGGGCCGACGCTCAGCCGCTCGAGCTCGGCGACGGCCGCTGCACCGTCGTCTTCGGCCGCCTCCTCGGCGCTCGTGACGGCCAGGATCTGGTCCGTCGAGAAGGTCGGCCCGCACTCGGCCGCGTCGGCCTCGGCGGCGCGGCCCGACGATCCGGCGCCAACGTAGACGAGCCTTCCACCGGCCTCGAGGCGCTCGACGATTGCGTCGATCGCCGCGCCGATCGCATCGGCTCCACCTGCGACCGCGCTCGCAACTGTGCCGTCCTCGTCGTTGATCACGCGCACGAGCTCCGCCGTCGGGCGGAGATCGAGGTCGTGCAGCTCGACACGGTGCCGCTCGGTCGTTCGGACTCCACCCGTCAGCGCCTTCGTCACGGCCTCCCAGACGAGCGGCGCGTCGGGCGTCGCGAGCTTCGTCATGTGCCCGCACGCTTCGTAGCCCCAGGTCCAGACGTCGTCGATTCCGGCAGCACGCGTCGCTGCGATCGCCGACTCCAACTCGGGTATCTCGTCGCGCGTGAGCCCGAAGCTCGGCAGCCACATTTGAGCGTCGACGTCGTGACGGGCGGCTGTCTCGCCGAGCAGCCGCGCGAAGCGCCCGACGAAGGACTCGGCCGACTCGTCGAAGTTCTTCCAGTAGGGATCGGTCGCCAGCACCGAGAGGTGAGGTAGCGACGCGACCGCGTCCCAGTCGCTCACACCGTGAGGCCCGTCGGTGAGCGGGAGCAGGCAGATGGTGTTCTTCACACCGCGCTGTGCGACGTGCGCGAGCATCTCACCGAGGAATTCGACGACGGACCTTTCGCGGAACGCCTGGACCTCTGGTGTCAGACCAGCGGCGAGATCCAATCCGGAGAGCTCCCGGCAGACGTCGCAGCAGCAGGCCCAGCGCTGGGGATCCTCGACGCCGACATGCTCGGGCACCGTCCAGTGCGGCTCATCCCAGAAGACGTGGTCGGTTCCCGCCTCGACGGCAGCGTCGGCCCACTCCTTGCAGAATGCGCGGTACACCGGGTTGTTGAGACACCCGGTCGCAACCCGACGTCCGTCGTCGAGCACCTGGCAGGCCTCCGGGTGAAAGGTCACCCAGCGGCTCTCGGCCTCGCCGCCGAACGTGCGGCCGACGCCCCAGGGGCACATCTGCACCTCGAGCCCGAGCTCGTGCGAAGCCACGACGATCTCCGCCATCGTCCCGCGGTAGTACGCGAGGTCGTTCTCCGAGAAGGTGTGCAGCACCGCCGTGTACCCGCGCCCGGCGATGTCCTCGAGATCGCGTCGTGCATGACGGGGAATGCGGACGCCGAAGTACGAGACGCCCGTGCGTGTCATGGAGTCGGTTCCGTGACGGCGCCGGCCTGCAAAGGCACCGCAGCGGACAGACGGTCACGCCGCTGCGACAGTTCCGCCACCAGCCGGTAGCGGTCGCCACGGTAGAGCGAGCGGACGAACTCGACCGTCTCGCCGGTAACGGTGCGTGAAGTCCGCTCGAACAGGAACGCGGGCGAGTGCAGCGGAACGCCAAGCAGCTCTGACTCCTCATCGTTCGTCACGGTCGGTTCGATCGACTGCATGCCGGTCGCGATCACGACGCCGTACTCCTTCTCGAGCAGCTCATAGAACGACGCGTTCTCGAGTGCCTCGCGCGTCAGGCCGGGAACGCGGTCAGCAGGGACGTGCAGCGTCTCCAGCGCCATCGGCTCGCTGTCGGCCAGGCGCAGGCGCCGGATGAGGACGACGCGTGAATCCGGCGAGACGTTGAGCGCGCGGCCCACAGCGGCGCCGGCGTGCGTCTCGCGCAGCTCGATCGTCTTGCTGCCGGCGGTCATTCCCCGGCGACGCATGTCCTCGCTGAAAGACGTCAGCGTGAGCTGCTGCGCGATCTTCGGCTCGCTGACGAATGTGCCGCTGCCGTGACGACGCTCGAGGTAGCCGTCGCGGACGAGGTCGTCGAGCGCCGCCCGGAGGGTGAGGCGCGAGATCCCGAGATCGCTGCTCAGCCGCCTTTCCGGAGGGATTGCGTCTCCCACCTGGAGCTGGTCGATTAGCTCCAGGACGCGCTGCCTGGTCAGGAGCTGCTTGCTCATGGCTCCCTATGGAAGCACAGTCGCCCGGACGTGGTCAAGACCACTAGCCCCGCACCAGGCGAAAACTCCGCCTCTTGACATGCGTATTGGTCTGTGCCAATCTCTCCGACGTGGTTGGTGGTCTAAACCAATTGGGGAAGCCAGCGTGGCTCCCCATGCTCCGGGAGGCGACATGAAAGTTCGATTCCTCGTGGTGGCGGTCCTCGCTGCCATGCTCGCCGTTGCGGCCACGACCGCAAGCGGCGGAACCAAGAAGGGGCAGGCCGACAAGATCGTGGTCTGGCTCCAGGATGATGCAAAGAACGGCTGGCCGGAGGCGGTTGCCGCGGCCACCAAGGCCTTTCAGGCCAAGCATCCGGGCGCAGAGGTCGACGTCCAGTATCAGCAGTGGACGACCCATCTGACGAAATTGGATGCGGCGATCGCTGGAAACAATGCTCCCGACGTCGTCGAGATGGGAAATACCGAGACGACGAAGTACATGGCCGCAGGAGCCTTTGCCCCGATGCAGGCGAAGAGCTTCCCGAACTCCAAGAAGTGGCTCAGCGGACTGAAGGACTCGTGCACCTATGGCGGCAAGCTTCTCTGTGTCCCGTACTACACGGGAGCCCGTGCGGTCATCTACCGCAAGGACTACTACAGAGCGGCCGGCCTCAAAGGTACGCCGAAGACGTTGGATCAGTTCGTCGTCGACGGGAAGAAACTGATGAAGAAGTACGGTTCGGACCGAAACTTCTCGGCCTTCTACTTCCCGGGGAAGAACTGGTACGCATCTATGGGGTTCGTTTACGACTACGGCGGACAGATCGCAGTTCGCACGGGCGGGAAGTGGAAAGGAACGCTCAACTCTCCGCAGGCGATTCGCGGCTTGACGAAGCTGAAGAGCGTCGTGCGCGCGCTGTCGCGGGCTCCTCTCACCGTGGACGAGGCTCATCCGTATCCCAGCATTCCTTTCGGAAAGGGAAGCGTGGCTTCGTTCGTCGGGAACGGGTGGGAATGGCCGTACACGCTCGACCCGAAGGTTGGAAATCCGGACCTCGCACCGGTAATGGCCGCGTATCCGATGCCGAGCCACATCAAGGGTCGGTACATGCCTACTTTCCTGGGTGGCTCTGACCTTGCGGTCCCGATCACGAGCAGCAAGAAGAGCCTCGCCGTCGACTGGATCGCCGCTTTCACGAACTCGGCGAATATGCGTGCGGTCGCGAAGGCCGGCAACATCCCGAACGCGACGAGCCTCGTGGGCTTCACGAAAGGCCTTCCCAAGGTCGAGCCGTTCGCCAAGGCGGCGAAGTACAGCTGGTTCATTCCGAAGTCCCCCAACTGGGCGAATGTCGAGAATGCCAACGTGCTTCAGGACATGTGCTCGCAAATCCTGAGCGGAAGCAAGTCCGTGAAGGCTGCGACCACATCGGCAAGCAACGCGATCACGAAGATCCTCAACGCCGGCTAGCCAGCCGGTCCTAACGCCAAAAGGAGCGATCAGGGTGACCGTCGCCGAGAGCGAAGTTTCTCTCGCCTCTCGGCGGCGGCGCCGCTGGTCTCGGCATCGCGTCATGGGGGCCGTTGCGCCGTACGCCCTGCTCGCACCGGCCGCGGTCGTCCTCGGCGCGGTGCTGTTCTATCCCCTCTACCTGATCGCTCGGCTGTCCTTCGAGAAGTACGGGCTTTTCGAGCTGATCCGCCACCAGGGCAAGTGGATTGGGCTCGACAACTACACGCAGATCATTCACGACGGCCAGTTTTGGCGAGTCCTCGTGCGGACCATCGTGTTCACAGCGGTGAACGTGTCGCTGACGATGGTCCTCGGGACCGCGATTGCCCTATTGCTCGTGAAAGTGAGCGGCGTCGTGCGTTACATGCTGACGGGAGCCCTCGTCTTCGTCTGGGCGACACCAGTCGTCGTCGCGGTGGACGTGTGGCGCTGGATTGTGGATCCCCAGTTCGGCATCTTGAATTGGGCGCTCACCAAACTTCACGCGGGCGATTTCTTCCACCATGACTGGTTCGTGAATCCGTGGAGCGGCTTCGCGGTCATCACGGGGCTGGTCGTCTGGGGTGCGATTCCGTTCGTGGCCATCACAGTCTTCGCGGGCCTGTCACAGGTGCCGGGAGAGTTGATCGAGGCGGCCCGGATCGACGGTGCGCGATCGTGGAACGTCTTCCGAGAGGTGACGTTTCCTCTGTTGAAGCCGATCTTCGTCATCTTGGCGAGCCTTTCGATCATCTGGGACTTCCAGGTCTTCAACCAGATCTGGATCATGCTCGACCAGCGGCCGTCCGCGGACTACTACCTGATGAGCGTCTACTCGTTCGTCGAGTCGTTCCGGCTCAGCGAATACGGGCTCGGCTCGGCGATCGCCGTCGTGATGGTTTTGATCATGTTCGCCGTCACGTTCGTATACATCCGGCAGATGGTGAAAGCGGGCGAGGTGCGGTGAGCTCGAGGCAGCTCGGCAAGGTCGGATGGAACGCGCTCGGTCTGGCCGTCTTCGTCGTGATGATCTTTCCGGTCTACTGGATGGTGTCCACGGCGTTCAAGACCGGGCCGAACATCTTCAGCTACTCGCCGAAATGGTTGCCGATTCCTGCGACGCTTGCCAACTTCGGCGACGCGATCCACCGGCAGTACTTCTGGCAGAACGTCCGGAACAGCCTGATCGTCGTCGTCGTCGTTGTCACGCTTTCCCTGGCGCTCGCGTTTCTCGCGGCCCTGGCGCTCGCAAAGTTTCGGTTCTACGGCCGGAAGGCGTTCATCGTGATCACGATCGCCGTGTTGATGGTGCCGCTGAACGCATTGATCATTCCTCTGTACATCACACTCAGCCGCGTTCACGAAGTCAACAAGTTGAGCGGCGTGATCATCACCTACATGACATTCGTCCTGCCGTTTGCGATCTGGACGCTTCGTGGGTTCATCCTCGGCGTCCCGCGTGAGCTCGAGGAGGCGGCGATGGTCGACGGAACGACGCGGTTCGGTGCATTTGTCCGCATCCTCTTGCCTCTCGTTGCACCCGGCTTGGTGGCGACGTCGATCTTCGCTTTCATTCAGGCTTGGAACGAGTACATCATCGCCTACGTGTTGCTCAGCAGTCCCGAGAAGCAGACTCTCACCGTGTGGCTCGCATCGTTCACGACGAACCGCGGGACGGAGTGGGGGCCCCTGATGGCGGGCGCGACCCTGACAGCCGTGCCGGTCGTCATCTTCTTTTTGATCGTGCAGAGGCGAATTGCCTTCGGCCTGACTTCAGGAGCCGTACGTGGCTGACGTCCAGCTGGTGCACCTCTCGAAGGTCTACGACAACGGGGTCGTTGCGGTCAACGACCTGAACCTCGAGATCGGGGAAGGCGAGTTCGTCGTGCTCGTCGGTCCATCCGGATGCGGCAAGACGACCGCGTTGCGCATGGTCGCCGGGCTCGAGGAGATCAGCGACGGAGAGATCCGCATCGGCGGAAGGGTCGTCAACGATCTTCCGCCGCGCGAGCGCGACATTGCGATGGTGTTCCAGAACTACGCGCTCTACCCGCACAAGACGGTGTACGAAAACCTCGCCTTCGGCCTCCGCATGCGGAAGGTGCCGAAGGACGAACAGAAGCGGCGTGTTCAAGAGATCGCGCGCGTGCTCGGGCTCGCCGACATGCTCAAGCGCCGGCCGGCGCAGCTTTCAGGTGGACAGCGACAGCGCGTTGCGATGGGACGGGCAATCGTGCGCGAGCCGAAGGCGTTCCTGATGGACGAGCCCCTTTCAAATCTCGACGCGAAGCTGCGCGTCCAGATGCGCGCCGAGATCGCACGGATTCAGCAGGCGCTTCGCGTGACCACTGTCTACGTCACGCATGACCAGGTCGAGGCGATGACGATGGGCAACCGAGTCGCCGTGATGCGCGACGGCCTGCTTCAGCAGGTCGACACGCCGCAGCGGTTGTACGACGCGCCGGTCAATCTCTTCGTCGCGAGCTTCGTCGGTTCCCCGGCGATGAACCTCGTCGAAGCCAGCCTTGAATTGGACGACGGGAAGCTCGTCTGCCGCATCGGTGACACCGTCCTCGAGCTTCCGTCCGATCTCACAGCGGAGCGTCCATCGCTCGCGAATTACGCCGGCAGGCGGGTCGCAGTTGGTATCCGTCCTGAAGACGTCCGCGAGGCTGCGGGCTGGGACGGCGCCCGTCTACGTGGCCGGATCCTGCTCGTCGAGTCCCTCGGCTCGGAGCAGCTGGTCCACATCGAGATCACCGCAGCACCGCTCGAGCGTTCGGACCTCGTCGACACCGCTGCCCAGCTCCCAGGTCCCTCCCTGGGTGTCGACGACTCAGAGCGGTCGGTGACGCTCCTCGGCCGCTTCGACCGGCATCTGCTACTCGCGTCCGGCGAAGCGGTCGAGGTGGCGATTGATCCACGTCTCCTCCATTTCTTCGATCTGGAGACCGGGGCAGCCATCTCCAGGGTCGGCGTGCCGGTCGCGACGCCGGTCGCCGGGTAGCCGTGCGACTCGGAGTCGGGGCAGCGCTCGTCGACGGGAGCCTGGTGCCGGGTGACGTCGAGGTGGCCGACGGCCGCATCGTCGGTGTCGGCTTGAGCACCGCCAACGGGAGTGGCGTTGCCGCTCCCGGTTTCGTCGATCTGCAGGTCAACGGCTTTGCCGGAGTGGACTTCTTCTCGGCCGACACGTCGGGCTATCGCAAATCTGGCGAGGTCTTGCTCCACGGAGGCGTCACCGCGTACCAGCCGACGTTCATCACCTCGCCGGAAGACGAGCTCACCGCCGCGCTGCAGGAGGTGCCGCAGAACGGTTCCCTGCCGCGCATCATCGGTGCGCATCTCGAGGGACCGTTCATCTCGCGCGAGCGGCTCGGCACGCATCCCGCGGAAGCGCGTCGCGATCCCGACTGTCAGCTCCTGGAGCGGTTGCTGGCTGCCGGGCCGGTGAGCCATGTGACGCTGGCGCCTGAACTTCCGGGTGCGTACGAGCTGATGGAGCTGCTGAGCAAGCGTGGCATAACGGTCTCGTGTGGGCACTCGAACGCGACCGCGGCAGAGGCACGCGACGCGTTCTCGCGCGGCGCCAAGACGGTGACGCATATCTTCAACGCGATGCGCCCGTTCGCGGCGCGTGAGCCGGGCCTTGCAGGTGCAGCGCTCGTCTCGAACGATGTCGTCGTGCAGGTGATCCTCGACGGCATACACCTCGCCGACGACACTGCGCGGCTTGTGTGGCAGGCCGCTGCCGGCAGGGTCGCCCTCGTCACCGACGCCACTGCCGCAGCAGAGGCCGGCGACGGCAACTACACGATCGCTGGCGTCGACTTCGAGGTCGAGAACGGCGTCGCTCGAAGCGCCGACCGAGTGCTCGCCGGGAGCACCGTGCCCATGATCGAGGCGGTGCGCAACCTCGTGCACCTCGGCGCCCCCATCGAAGCCGCATTGTCAGCTGCCAGCGAGGTACCGGCACGCATCGCGGGCCGGCCGGAGCTCGGCACCCTCAAGCCCGGATCGGTCGCAGACGTCGTCGTTGTCGACGACGGCCTCGAGATCGTGCGAGTGCTCGTCGGCGGCGCCGACGCGACCGGCTGACTACTTGTTGCGGATGACGAGGGTGTAACGAATCGACACCGTTGCTCCGAGCGCATCCTTGACGGAGACGGTGAAGTGGAATGATCCCGCGCGTTTCGGCAGACCGGAGACTACGCCCGTCGACGTGTTCAGCTTCAGACCGGCGGGCAGCCTGCCGGCCACCAGAGCCCAGACTGGATCCTGACCGCCTGCAACGCTCACGTTTGCCTGATAGCGCTTGCCGACGGTTCCGCGGGCGAGCCGCGTGGACACGATGTGAAGCTTCGGCACCACAGTTATGGACACGGTCACCTGCTTCGTCGCACCGTTCGCGTCGCTGATCGCGATCGTGAGGTTGACGACGCCGGGCTCGCGAGGAGAGCCGAAGATCTGGCCCGTAGCGGAGTCGAAGCCGATTCCGAACGGAAAACCGCTGACAGGGGCGTAGCGGTACGGCGGCACGCCGCCGGTTACGCCGAGCATGGCCGGCACCGATGCCGAATAATTCGTCCGCACCTCGGCCGTCGGCACAGTCGGGGTGGAGTTGACGGCGATGCCGGGAATGATCGTGAGCGACATGCTCTTCGAGGACGAGCTCGTACCGTCGCTGACCGTCGCCGTAAAGGAATAGCTCCCCGGAGCCGTCGGCGTACCGGAGAGGTGCCCGTCGTTCGAGAGAGTGAGACCGGCGGGAAGCGCGCCAGCAGTCACCGACCAGGTCTTTGCCGTCGTTCCGCCGCCGGAGGCGGAGAGCATCACCGAGTAGGAGAGGTCGGTCTCGCCGTTCCCGAGCGTGGAGGACGTGATCACGAGCGACGGGGCGCCACCCTGGATCTTGATCACGAACGGCGCATTGCCTTCGCCCTCGATCCCACAGTTGTCGGTCTGGCGGATGTAAAAGGTGTAGGTGCCGGCCTGGGTCGGAGTCCCGGTGATGTGTCCGCTGGACGACAGGCTCAGCCCGGGCGGGAACGCGCCTCCAACCACCGAGTAGCCGTACGGCGGGCAGCCCGTGCCCGGCTTCCACGACACCGTGTGGGAGTACGGCGTGCCGACCTTGCCGACGGGGGTGTAGTACGACTCGTCCGTGTAGCCGCCGGCCGACGCAAGGGGGGTATAAGCGCCTGCGAGCAGGGCGACGAGGACGAAGGCTTTCAGGAGCCGCATGGGTTTCGTATCGGAGAGAAGCTCATCTGACTTGAGCGACAGTCTGCCTGCCGCGGCGGTCGGCTGTCCTGCCTTCTGTACTACTGGCGGGATGAGCGTCCGGCTCAATCAGATCGGAGACGTGGACCGCACCGCAGCCGAAGACTGGATCCGCGCACAGGTCGATCCGGTCGGCGTGATCGAGACGGCGCACGAGCGACCCTGGTCGACGGTCCTGCGCGTACCACTCGCCGACGGTGTCGCCTGGTTCAAGGCATGCGCTCCGGTCCAGGCGTTCGAGCCGCGCCTCACCGCCGAGCTCTTCGCACGCTGGCCCGACCGGCTCCCCGAGGTGCTCGGGCACGACCAGGAACGGGCGTGGCTCCTCCTTGCTGACGCGGGCACACCGATCCGCGTGTTCGGCAACCCGCCCGAAACATGGCTCGCCGTGATGCCGCTTTGCTCCGAGCTCCAGCGCGGGGAAGTTGTGCACGCGCACGAGCATCTCGCAACCGGCGTTCCGGACCTGCGCGTTGCCGCGCTGCCTGCACGTTACGAACGGTTCCTCCACGGCGAGCTCCCTCTCGAACAGGACGAGATTCGCCGGCTGCGCGAGTTCGCGCCCCGCTTCGCGGAGCTCTGCGCCGAGCTCGCCGCGCACGATGTGCCCGAGACGATTCAGCACGACGACCTCCACCACGCGAACGTGTACTCACAGGGCGGGCAGTTGCGCCTCCTCGATTGGGGCGACTCGTCGGTCGCGCATCCATTCTTCTCGCTCGTCGTCACGTTCCGCTTCCTCGAGGAGATCAACAAGCTGCCGCCGTCCGACCGGTGGTTCGCGCGACTACGCGACGCTTATCTGGAGCCGTGGGGCGGCGGTCACGAGGAGACGTTTGCCCTCGCGATGCGTGTCGGCAAGTTTGCGCATGCGTTCGCGTGGGCGCGGCAGCGGGATGCCCTGCCGCCGGAGGAACATCCTCGGTTCGACGAGTGGTACCGTGTCGTCATCCGGCGGGCGGTCGCCGAGACGGGTGGCGATTAGCGGCCGACCCAGATGTCTCGCTGCTCGACGACGAGCCCTTCTGGGTCGAAGCGCAGGAGCGAGACGCCGACGAGATCCTCGGCACCCCCGTCCGCGAGCGTTGTCTGGCCGTTCCACGGTACGGCGGCCCGATCGCCGTCCACGATCGGCGTGCCGAATTCGCACTCCGCAGACTCCTCCTCATCGAACACGCGAGTGAGGTAACCGGGCTCAGGCACGCGAAACGGATGCTGCTGCCAGTACGCTCCGTCGGCGTACAGCGCAGCGATGGCGTCAGCGTCGTGCTCTTGCCAACCGCGCTTCCACGTGTCCGCCCAGCGCTGAGCAGCCTCTCGCGTCTCCACGTTGCGAGTTTAGATCCGCTCGATCACAGCCGGAGTCGATACCGGCGCTCCACGACGCGAGCACCATGACCCATCCGGATCAGCACAACAGCGACGACGGGACCTCGCACGCGGCCGGCGTAGCGGAGGGCGAGGAGCGTCCGGGCGCCTGGGGCCAACACACGTCGAGCTGCGACGTGTAGTCGCGCCACGCGATCGCCATGGCGAGACAACGAGGCTGTTACGTGCCCGCGGAGTTGCACGGTGACGTTGCCGCGGTTGACGACCGGGACAAGGATGAACCGTGAGCCACGCCTTCGGTGGACGCGAACACCGCCCAGCGCGAGACGTCGGACGACCGTCCCGGGCATCCGCACACTGACGCGGACCCCAAGCCTGAGCCGAAGAGCAACGCGGCTCCCGGGCTGGGGGCGCGTCCTCAGTAGGACCAGCACTTGATGATCACCGGGTTCGGCGTCTCGTCCCGCCTTGGCCCGGAGCGTCAGGACTGCGCTTCTCCCCGGGCTGAGGAGCAAACGTTCCGGTGAGATCTGGAGCCACGTCGTGGCGACCATGCGCCGAAGGACGTCGACCAGGACCTGTTCGGCGCCGTCGTTCCGCACGTTGATCCTCCTCGACCCCGGTGCGGTGATTGCCAGTCGTGCGGGCGAGACGGAGAGGGCGACGCGAGGCCGATCGGCGCTGACCGCCTCTGCGGCGGAGGCGGTCAGCAAAAGCCCGGCCAAGACGGCAAGCCCGAGGGCTCTTTTCAACGAGCGACCGCCGTGAAGGTCACGGTTGCCGAGTAGCGGCCGGTCGCGACGAGCGGCAACGGAGCCGAGAAGCCGATGTTCGTCGCCCAGACATCTCCGCCGGTTGCACTCGCTGTGGACTTCGTGCCGACGGTCAGCGCCGTCGCGGGGGCGAACGGGATCGGAACGAGTGCGCCGCCGCTCAGGCCACCTCCTAGCGTTCCGCCGGCCGGCGCGGTCGCCGACAGCGCGAGCGGGAGGTCGGTCGGGGCGAAGGTCGTCCGAGCAACCGCGAGCGAGTAGCCGGCAGCGTTGTTGCTCGACACGGTGACCCGCTCGGGGAGCGGTGCCGGCCGATCGCCGGACGTGAACGTTCCGAAGCTGAGCGACGGATGGTCGAGTGACACGGTGAGGACGGAAGCCACGTTCAGATCGACGTTCACGGAGCCGCTCGGCCCGGAGGAAGGCGTGCCTGCACACAAATGTGCGGGGGAAGCTGAGTTCCGTGGCGCGGGCGTGGCCGCCGTGAAGTCGGCCGCGTTGTCGTTCGTGTCGGTGCAACCGCCGTCCGAGCGAAGCCCGGCCGTGGTGTTGGAAAGCGCCGCAGCGGAACCGGAGCCCTCGAAATCGCTCGCATCGCCGTAGCCGACGAGATCCTCGACGAGCCCCGAGCAACTCCCGGCCGAGGCGCCACACGTGAGCGGGGCCGCACCGGGAACGAGGGCAATCTTCCCGCTCGCCGCGCCGAGATTGCTCGTTCCGGTGGCGTCGGGCGTCGGAAGAATGGCGCCGACGTCGGCGTTCGATGCAAGCTGGACCAGGTAGGAGCGGCCCGGCGCGATCGTTCCGGCGAGAGCGGTCGCCTGCCACGTCGCTCCAGCGGCCGTGGCGTACTGCACTGTCCAACTCGCCAGGTCGACCGTGACTGACCCGGCGTTGAAGAGCTCGACGTAGTCGTTCCGAAATGTGGCGCCCGCGTTTCCACCGCCGCCGTAAACCTGACTGATGACGACATCGCTGGACCCGGCGGCATCGACGGGGGCAGGAAGGAGGAGCAGTACTCCGAGGATGACAACCAGCAGGACTCTTGACATGCGCACTCCGATCGGTTGAAAGGCCAGTGGATTTCCGTCATAGATCGGAGCGGAAGTGAGCGAAAGGGTACGTCAGCGTTTTGGCACATTCACGGCGCGCTTCAGTCGCAGTGAGAGACGAGTGCGTCAGTGTTTGCGGAAGCGCCGGATGCCGACGATCCGGGATCCGTACGACGAGCTTCCCAACCTCACCACCTGCACGACGGTGCCCGAGTGAGGCGCGTGCACCATTCGCCCGCGCCCGATGTAGATTCCGACGTGCCCGAGGCCGGTGAAGATGAGCACGTCGCCGGGCCGCATCCGCGAGCGCCTGACGCGCCGGCCCGTGTCATACAACGCGTAGGAACTGTGTGGGACTGCGATGCCGAGGCGGCCGTACGTCCAGTAGACGAGCCCCGAGCAGTCAAAGCCACTCACCGGCGAGGAGCCTCCCCAGCTATATGGCACTCCGACTTCTTTGACGGCAATCGCGGCTGCGCGATCGCCGAGCGTTCGAGTCAGCCGCTTGCGGCCGTCCCGCCAAGGTGCGTGTTGCGCCGCCGCCGCGGGCGCGTTGTGCAGACCGGCAACCGAGCAGCAGAACAACGTCGCGGCAAATGCGCACGTCAGCAGGCGGCTGCGGAGAGAGGTCGGCACGGGGAAGGGTGAACAACGGGCCGCGAAGAGAGAGGGGCAGCCCTGGGCCTGTTCTTGAGCGTCGCATCGTAGTGAGGAAGACGGCCCTGTCTACCCCTTGGTGTAGTGCGTAGCAAGCGTCACAACCGGCTTGCCGCTACATCACGGTCGAGCGGAGCGCGACGCCAAGCGCCGCGCTCCGTTGAATGGCCAGGCCGCAGGACAGTCGCCCGATCGCGCGTGCTCACCGTGAAGGGGAATCCGCAGGAGAGTCCCTACTGGGGTGGGCCGCCGGCGAGCGTGACGCTTGCACTCTGGATCTGTCCGCTTGTGTCGGAGTAGGTGATGGTGATCTTGTCGCCGGGCTTGTGCGCGAGGATGATCGGCGCGATGTCGCTCGGGGCGCTCACCGCCCTACCTGCGACCGCGACGATCACATCGCCGGGAACGAGTCCTGCCGCTGCGGCCGGTGCGCCGGGGACGACGCCAACGATCGTTGCGCCCTGGCCCCCAAAGGAGGGGCTGTTCCCAAGTTGCACGCCCAGGAACGCGGTGGCGCCGATGTGCACCGTCGCCGACGACTTACCCGAGACGATCTGCTTCGCGATCGTCGTTGCCTTGCCGATCGGGATTGCGTAGCCGTGCCGCGAGGCGGAGGCGAAGGGGGAGCTGCTTGATGCGGCTGTGTCGATTCCGACCACACGGCCCGCGGTGTTCAGCAGCGGCCCGCCGGAGTCTCCCGGCTGGAGCGCGGCGTTCGTCTCGATGAGCCCGGTGAGCTGTTCGGTCGTCCCGCTGTCGCCCTGAACCGTGATCGACCTGTGCAGCCCGGTCACGTTGCCGCGCGAAGACGTGAGCCTCCCAGTGCCGCCCGCATTGCCGACGGCGGTGACGCGTGCGCCGAGCTTGAGGTTCGAGGCGTTATCGGTCGTCAGCGTCTTCAAATGCGAGGCTTTCTGGAGCTGCAGCACGGCGACGTCTGCCTTCGTGTCGTAGCCGACGACCCGCGCCGTGTAGGTGTGGGTCGTCTTCGGGACGACCACTCGGATCGTCGTCGCACCGGCGATCACGTGATTGTTGGTCAAGATTCTTCCCGACGACGTAAGCACGATCCCCGTGCCCGCCGCGGCTGCATTCTGATAGGCCAGGTTCGTCTCGATGACCACGGCGCCTGTTCCGATCGGATGACTCGTCGTTCGTGTTGCCGCAAAGGCTGTGCCGGTCCCGATCGCGACGAGGGCGACAAGTGCGACGAGGGCGGTGCGGAGGTGGATGCGCCCCATGATCAGGTGTCCTTTCGCTCGCTGATGAGCTCATCTCAGCAGTCGTGACTAAGCGGAAGTTGAGCGCCAGCTAAGAACTCCCTAAAAGTGAGGACGTCGCCCGCTCGGCTCGAAATCGCGGCTAGCTGATCAGCAAGGCCGGCGCGTGTTAGGCGCCGAGCACGTGGGCCAGCTCTCGGAGCGTTCCAGGTGCATCGAGGCTCCCTATTCGTAGGAACCCTTCATTACGCCGGTTCAAGCGCACTTCGCCGGGGCGGCACTCCACGGTCGTAATCGCATCGAGTGGCACTGCCAACCTCTTCGATCCTTTCCCTGAGAGAAGCGCATGGAACAACGCAACCTCGAGCTTGCCCACGTGCCGCGGGCCGTCTTCCTCTTTCCACCAGACGGCGTAGCTATTTCTGCGCATGTGCCGAAGGGTGCGTTCCTTCAGGCGCTGACGCATCAGCACCTCAGCGCAGATGCGCTGCGGCAAACCCGCACTTTATTTGAGGTACCGAACGGATGGCGACGGAGCCTGGCTTGCCGACACTGAGCCCAATGTCTTGCGAACGAAGGAGAAGTCATGCACCGGAGAAAGAGAATTCGTGGCGCGGCACTTGGATTCGCTGCGCTGGTTGCGCTTGCGGTCACGTCGGCGGCCCCCGCAGGTAGCACTGCGACGATCACGATCAGACATCAGATGCGTGGTTGCCATTCCTGGTCGTTCAACTCCGGACTGTTCAAGCCGTCGCTGTCCGTCAGCGTCAAGCCCGGCACTGTCCTGAAGATCACGAACAACGATGTCATGCCGCACAAGCTGGTTCAGACGGCCGGCTCGAAGTTGCGGCTCGGACACCCGAACATGACGAAGATGGCATCGTCTGCGACCGTGACGCTGGTACAGAAGGGCGTTTATCGCTTCACCACCAAGCCGGGCGAGGACTACGCCTGGGCCGCATCGATGAAGACGGTCGGCGAAGACAATGTCCTGCGCCTGATCGTCCGGGTGAAGTAGGTTCGCGGCGTGCACTCGTTCGAAGTCGCAGCCGTCAAGGAACGGCTTCGGGAGGCCGGTGGTGGCTATGAGATCGTCCACGAATCCACCGGCCTCGAAGTCGGGGTCTATGTGCTCGTCGCCCCGGAGCCCGACCGACAGCAGCCTCACGAGGACGACGAGCTCTACGTCGTGCTCGAAGGCACGGGCGTCCTCGAGGTGAAGGGTGAGCAGGTTGCTGTCCGAGAGGGCAGCGCTGTCTTCGTGGAGGCACACGCGGAGCATCGCTTCGCGGCGTACGAGCACCTGAGCGTCTTGGTCATCTTCGAGCGGAAGTCTGCGGAAAAGCCGTAGTCCACCACCGCATTCCCGCTGATGTCGCGGGGCTCCCGGAACGGCACCCTGAACAAAACGCCAACTAGGAGGCTTCTCATGAACCGTCTGATGATCGTTGCCCGTTTGGTAGAGGGCGCACACGAGGATGCTGAAGCACTCATCGCCAAGGGTCCGCCGTTCGATCCGGACGACCTGGGCTTTCAACGTCACGCTGCCTACTTGACTGCCGGCGAGGTGGTGTTTGTGTTCGAGGGTCCGCAGGTTGAATGGATCCTCAACGACGTCGTCGACGATCCGATCGTGGCCGAGACCTTTGGTCCCTGGAAGGATCTCATCGAGGGGACACCAAGGCTCGCTCACGAGCGCTTCTACTGGTCACGCGACGAAGGACGGCTCGGCGTCGGGCTCGACTTTTAGGCGGACTCGTCAGCGAGAAAACGCGCGGCCGCCCAGTGCCGCGTAGGGGGGCGCCGTGACTCGTGCCGCTGCCTCAACAATCCGTCGAGAACAGCGTCGAGTGAAAGCTCCGCGTTGATCGCGATGCCCGTCTCGATGAGGGCGCGCGCAATCGGTCGGTTTCTGCCCGCGTTGGCATGCGTGAATGCTCGCAGGCTCAGTAGTAAGCCGCAATGACAGCGCGGAAGGCCCCCAGCCGGTCGGCGGCTGGTAGCGGATGGCGCGTCGTAGCGAGCGGGCTTGACTTTGAAGCGACCGGAACCACCACGAGAGATTGGAGGCAGGAGATGAGCACCGTCACAGCTGAAAGTCGTGCAACAAAGACACTTCGCCAAAAGAGCGACTTCGCTCGGAAGCTCTTCGAGTGGGGCGGCTTCGGCGCAGGGGCAGTCCTCGTCGCGTTCGGCGTCGTGGCAATCGTGATGGGCTTCAGCGGGCGTGCAACGGTCACTGACAGCCTCAAGCAGGAGAAGATTGTCGGTAGCGCCGATATGACTCCGGCCTTGATCGCCAAAGAAGCCAAGGATGCGGGCCTGACGAGCGTCGCCAACATGCCGACCGTGTCGGTCGCGGGCAAAGCGATCAACAGCGGCCCGAGGGCGCGGGCGTTCGCGAGCTACATGCGGATCCACGCACTCGAGGCCACCGGTGGCTACACGTACGCCCAGATGGGCCGCTTCACGGCCAAGCCGAACACCCCAAAGGCCCAGCTCGCCGTCGGTGGGGGAACGGACAACGCCGCGTACGCCCTGATCGACCAGGCGAGCAAGCAGCCGGTCGCAAACGGCGCCCGCAATCTCTGGGTCACCGAGACCGCGCTGACAACCGCCCTGAACACGTCCTACATGGCCGACAGGCTCGGATTGTTCGGGATCGTCGTCGGTGTCGCGCTGCTGCTCAGCGGGATCGGCTTCATCGTCCTGGCCTTCGCAGCCTTGCATCGCAAACAGGCCGCCGTCCACTCGATCTAGAGGCGGCACAAGCCGGGCCGGCGCCCGGTGGTTTCGAGACAGGTGCCGGCCCACTCACCTAACCGCTCCCGCTTCGTCGGGAGCGGTTCGCTTTGGGAAGACGCTTTTCAGTAGAAGCCCGCACCGAGATTCGGGCAGTGCGCGGATGTCGGGCGAGGCTTAGCAACCGAGACTGCAGTCATGAGCCAGATCGGATCGAATTGCACACTTCACCTAGCCCAAGGGACTACCGAGCCTTGCACCGGTGAGCGTTGCGCCTTCTGGGAGCCCGGCGGGGCCGTCGCAGTCGGCGGTTGCGTGATCGCGCGGTTGGGCGTCGAGCTACATCGGTCCGATGTGGCGGCGTATCTGCTGGAGACACGTGAGCGTCTCGAGCAGGCACGGGATCGCTGCGAGGCCGAGGCGGCGCACCGCGAGTTCTCGCGCCGCATCGGCTACGAGCTCTAACGAAGGAGGTCTGCAATGAAAGCCCTCATCTTTAACGGCCCGGGCGAAAAGGTTTGGGACACCAAGGCGGATCCCGTGATCGTCGATCCAAACGATGCCATTGTCCGCATCGACTCCTCGACCATCTGCGGCACCGATCTGCACATTCTGAAAGGTGATGTTCCCGAGGTGACTCCTGGGACGGTGCTGGGTCACGAAGCGGTTGGGACAATCGTCGAGACCGGCGCCGCGGTCACTACGTTTGCGGAGGGCGATCGCGTCCTCGTCTCGTGCATCACGTCCTGCGGGAGATGCCGGTTCTGCAAGGAAGCTCACTACGGTCTCTGCACAGGAGGCGGAGGCTGGATCTTCGGCCACCTGATCGACGGGCTGCAGGCGGAGTACGCACGCGTGCCCTTCGTCGACACGTCGGTCTACAAGGTGCCCGACGGGCTCTCGGACGAGCAGGTCCTGTTCCTTGCGGACATCCTGCCGACTGCCTACGAGGTTGGCGTCCTGAACGGGAAGGTCGACGCCGGCGATACCGTCGTCATCGTCGGGGCCGGCCCGATCGGCCTCGCGACGATCATGACGGCGAAGCTCTACACGCCGGCGCGCATCGTTGCGATCGACCTCGCCGACTCGCGACTCGAGAAGGCACGGGTCTTCGGCGCAGATGTGACGATCAACAACGGTCACGAGGATGCGGTCGCGATGATCCACGAGCTCACTCACGGCCTGGGTGCAGACGTTGCGGTCGAGGCCGTTGGTGTCCCGGAGACGTTCGAGCTCTGCACGGCGATCGTCCGGCCCGGCGGGCACGTCGCGAACGTTGGAGTTCACGGGCACTCCGCGACGCTCCACCTCGAGACCCTGTGGATCAAGGACATCACGATCACGACAGGTCTCGTGGACACGTTTACGACCCCGCGGCTTCTGCAGCTGATCGCCGAAGGGCGCCTCGATGCGACGCCGTTTGCGACGCATCACTTCGCGCTCGATGAGACGCTCGAGGCGTATGACACCTTCGGCGCCGCTGCCGAGACCGAAGCCCTCAAAGTTGTGCTCGAGGGCGAACAGGCAGTTCGCAGTCCCAAGCGCATGGAGCAATTCGACACCGTCTTGACGTAACGGAACGAGTCACGCGGCTGTTGTAGAGGCCCGCACCGAGGTGCGGGCCTCTGTCTTGACGCCACCCCAACGAGGAGGGACAGATGAGCACCAGGGTCGCTATAAACGGATTCGGGCGCGTTGGTCGCGCGGCGTTTCGCGCAGCCTACGAGCGCGAACTAGGGCTCGAGTTGGTTGGGATCAACGATCTTGCCGAGCCCGCCACCCTCGCCCATCTTCTCAAGTACGACTCCGTCTACGGTCGGTTTCCCGGCGAGGTCGAGGGCGGCGAAGGGGTTATTCGGGTAGACGATTCGGCGATCCCGGTGTTCGGGGAGCCAGACCCCCGCAAGCTCCCGTGGGGCGAGCTAGGCGCGGAGGTCGTGATCGAGGCGACCGGACGCTTTCGCTCCGGTGAGGAAGCAGCGGGGCACCTCGAGAGCGGCGCGCGCAAGGTGATCGTGTCAGCACCGGCCAAAGACGTTGACGCCACGGTCGTTCTCGGAGTGAACTTCGAAAAGGTCTACGAGCCGGAGGCGCATCACGTCCTCTCCAATGCGTCGTGCACCACGAACTGTCTCGCTCCGGTCGCAAGAGTCCTCCACGAGAACGTCGGCATCCGTCACGGGCTGATGACGACCATTCACGCTTACACGGCCGACCAAAGGCTCATCGACCTTCCGCACAAGGATTTCCGGCGCGCTCGGGCAGCGGCTCTGAACCTGATTCCAACCTCCACAGGGGCTGCCAAGGCGATCGGCCTCGTAATCCCCGAGCTCGCCGGCAAGTTGAACGGCTTTGCGGTTCGCGCTCCTATCCCGACCGGCTCGATCGTAGATCTCACCATCGAGGCCGGGAGACCCACGTCGATTGACGAGATCAACGCACTGTTCTCCGAGCACGCAGACCAGGGAAGTCTGGCCGGTGTCCTGGCGTACAGCGAGGAGCCGCTCGTTTCCTCCGACATTGTCAAGTCGCCGTACTCCGCGATCTTCGATGCGCCGCTGACCTGTGTCGTCGACGGCACTCAGGTAAAGGTCGTGGCGTGGTACGACAATGAGTGGGGATATTCCAACCGGC
>Ga0207709_10000847_pt1 | contig 23436 bp, 22 predicted proteins | sample KBSM34metaG_FD_184397 | JGI IMG/M metagenome (GOLD analysis project Ga0207709, IMG submission 184397) | Miscanthus rhizosphere microbial communities from Kellogg Biological Station, Michigan, USA - KBS M3-4 metaG (SPAdes) (version 2) | ecosystem: Host-associated > Plants > Roots > Rhizosphere >...
GGTATCACCGCGCCGTCCATGATGTAGAGCCCGTCCTGCCCGAACACCCGGCACGCGTGATCGACGACCCCCGCCGCGGGCGACGCCGCCATGTTGCATCCGCCCAGCGGGTGCGGCGTCACCAGGGCCCGAAACCGCTTCCAGGTCAGCAACGGGTTGGGCTTGCCCCCGGTCGCCTCGGTCAGCAGCCCGTGCATCTCGGCCATGGCCCCGATCACCGTCTCGGAGCGGTGCGGATTCCAGTCCAGCTTCACCACCCGGCGCCACGGCCGCACCCGGCCACGACCGAGGTAGAAGGAGCCGTCCGCCGCGTCGACCGACTGACCGAACCACGGCATCACCGAGTCGAACGCGCCTGCCTGCGACAGGCGCAGCCACATGCGACGACGCAACGGGGAGCCGACGCCGTCGCGCAGCCGCTGCTCGAAACAGTTCCGCAGCAGGTTCGGGATCCCGCCGTCCTCCACGAAGTACCGCCCGCCCCGCGAACCGTCGAGGAAGTCGATGGCCGAGGTGATCGTGGGACCGGAGGTCGGCGCGACCGACGTGCGGCCGTACCCGGCGGGGGTGAGGAAGTCTCCGTTCGAGCTCCATCCGCGACCGAGGGCACGCGGCAGTTCCCGCACCGTCCGGTACTCGTCGCGCGAGCGCAGCAACAGTTCCGTCGACCCGAGCGACCCGGCGGCGAGGATCACCCGGCGTGCCGTCACCGAGTCGGGCCTGCGACGACCGCCGTCCAGGTGATCGAAATGCACCCGCCAGCCCTCGTCCTCCCGCGAGAGGTACCGCGCCAGGGACAGCGGCGCGATGACGGCACCGGCATCCTCCGCCGCCGCGAGATAGTTCAGGTCGAGGGTGTTCTTCGCCCGCGTGGGACACCCGACGTCGCAGCTGCCGCAGTGCACGCAGGTGCCCTGCTCGCGGCCCTGGGCGTTGGGCGCCGCGACCGACCTCTCGTACTCGGGTGTCTCCGCGGGCGAGGGCGTGAAGCCCGGGTCGAACCGGATCGCCAAGGGCACCTTCTGAAAGCGCTGGCCCTCGCCTATGGCGTCCGCTGCCCGCCGCATCAGCTCGAGCCGGGCGGTGTGCTGACCCGCGGGGATCTCCATCGGGGTCAGCATCTCGGCGACGTCGCGGTAGTACGGCGTCATCTCCCGCGCCGTGATCGCGGCCGGCCAGCCGGAGTCGAACGCCTCCGGCCTGGCGTCGATGCACACGTTCGCGTAGATCAGCGATCCCCCGCCGACCCCCGCGCCCTGCGCGACGACCATCTGATCCAGGAACCGCAGCTCCATCCAGCCGTTGCGCCGATGCGGGGCGCGGGGATCGAACAGCCACGCGTCGCCGGGCCTGCGCGGATAGTCCTCCGGTTCCCATCGCCTGCCCCGTTCGAGCACCAGCACGCTGCGCCCCGCCGCCGCGAGCCGGCACGCCGCGACCGCGCCACCGAACCCGCTGCCCACGACCACCACGTCGTACATCACGGCGAACCGCCCGGCGCGCGCACGGCGGACGGCGTGGGATCGGGCACGGCGCCGTTGGGGATCAGGAACGGCGCCTCGATCAGGTGCGGGCGCAGCGGTTCGACCGGGTCGATGACCCGCTGACAGCCGTCCGGGAGGTCCAGGCTCACCGACCCGGTCCGGCGGAACCGACCCCGCGGTGCCGGGTCGTCGCGGGACTCCACGCCGGGCGCCGCCACCCAGCCGGTCGACGGTGCGCGCAGGCCGATCGGATGGACACGCAGCCCCTGGGCGGAGATGTGGATCCGGAGGAAGGACTTGTAACCCTCGATGCCCTGTGCGGAATAGACCTCCAGCTTGTGCATGCCCAGCACCTTGTGGCTCAGGAACAGGTACAGCCCGAAGAGCGTGCCGCAGTACATGTAGAGCGCGGCCAACGAGATCGGGACGCTGAACCACCAGGCGAGGCCGGCCTTCAGCACCGCCCGCACGAGCAGGAATCCGCCCGCCAGCAGGAGCAGCGCGTGCGCCCCGCCGACCGCGCCCGCGGCGGCCGGGGGCATCCCGGGTGCGCGGCCGCTGACCGCGAACGCCGAGAAGGCGGCGACGATGGCGAGGCACACCGCGGCCGGTCCGAACCCCTGCAGGGTGCCGAGAACGCCGCCCAGGATCCCCTCGTTGCCGCCGCCCGCTCCCAGCAGCATCGCGGCGAACCCGGACAACACCGTGAGCACGGCGGTGAAGAAGACGTTCGAGGCCGGAAAGCCCAACACCCCGCGTCGCAGCCGAACGGACTGTCGCTCCGTCGGGAAGGCCGCCTGCAATCGGGCCGAGCCGACGTAGGAGGGCCCGTCCGACATGGACACGTCCACCGGCGTGCCGATCGTGCCCTGGGTGAAGGCGCCGCCCCCGCCGCACACGATGTAGTGGCGTTCCTGCTCCCCCACCGTGCCGTGGTGGCGCACGTAGTGGTGGTGGTCGCCGCTGAGGACCAACGGCACCTCGATGTCGCGGTCGGGTCTGCGGGCCAGGTCCATGATGACGTCGAGCTTCGTGGCGGTCGCGGAATCCACTCGGCCACCGGGAGTTCCGGCTGCGGCATCGTCGATCCAGGTCGGGTTCGGGACGCAGAGGATCACCCGGTCGCCGGGCTCGAGCTGCTGCGCGCGGGCCCGGAAGTAGTCGTACTGCGGCGGGTCCAGGTCGTCCTCCAGAGCGGTGTCCACGCCCCAGACCCACCACCGGTGCGGCAACCGCAGCGCGTAGTAGCTGCGTCGCTGCTGTGCCTCCCAGGCGCCGAACCAGGTTCTGCCGTCGGGTGATTGACAGAACTGCCGGATGAAGCTGGTGAGGCCGTCGTACCAGTCGTGGTTCCCGGGGATGGCGAAGAGACTGCGCCCCCGCGGGTGCGCGATCCGGGCGCTGCGCATCGGATCGACCAGCCGGTGCTGGTACTCCTGACGCGATCCCGCGGGGTAGACCTGGTCACCACCCAGCAACAGCACCTCGCCCGCGGGCAGCACCGTCTGCCCGGGACCCGCGGTCGGCAGCCCCTCGGTCCGGCAGTCGGCCGGCACCGGCTGCGGTACCGGGGCGCCCGGTTCCGCGACGACCAGTCCGTCCCGGCCGAGCAGCCAGGCGACGGAGGCGGTGGCGTTCCAGCCGTCGCCGGTGTCCGCCATGTAGTCCAGCCAGATCTCTTCCGCGCCCGAGCAATCCGCACAGAATGCCGGTTCGGCCTCGAGCGCGGCCATGATCTCGCGGCGCCCGCTCATCGAACCGATCACGGACGCGGCGACGGCCCGCGCGCCGAGGGCGACGAGCTGCCGGGCCTCGAACCAGCCCACCTTGCGCTGCGGGCTGATCGTGAGCCGCCCGGCGTCCATCCGGTACGGCACCGTCATGCCCGCCGCCGCAGCAGGTAGGTGGAGATCAGTCCGCCCGCGAAGAACGCGGTGAACCGCCCCGAGGCCGCCCACCGGCGCCACATCGACACGCCACCTGTCACGGTCAGCGAACCGAGCAGCGCCGTGAAGGCGGTCAGGCGCAGCCGCAGGATGCCCGCCGCCACCACCGGTCCCTCGCGATCCCCCTCGTGCAGGGTCACCAACAGCGTGGTGGTGGCGGGCCACAGCCGCCACGGACCGGCGACCCGGATCTCCTTGTGGCCCCGGAACCAGTGCCTGACCCCACCGACGTCCACACCCAACTCGTAGACCATGTGGGTCATCCGGGCCTGCTCTGTCGGGGTGAACAGGCCGAAGCGTCCCGAGTCGGACTCGAATCGGCCACCGAGCGACGGGATGTCGACCTCGCCGGACAGCCGCGCCTCGTGGCGCGGGTCGTCGAGAAACGCGCCCAGGTCCTCGATGTGGATGGTCCCGCGCACCACGACACCGAACGCGCCCGGATTGCGATACCCCGACCTCGGGTCGGTCTCACCGAGCGTGATCTGCCCGGTCATCGTCTCCCCGAAGCGGATCCCGGCGACGGGCCGCTCCGACGGCCCGCTCACCGGTCGGCCCTGGCGTCGAAGGCGAGCCGATAGAACCAGTACGCCACCGCCGCCCACTGGACGAACCACAGGACCACCGCGACGGAGCTGAGCGAGTCGGTCTTGTACGCGATGGCCGTCGCGGCCACCCCCGCGACCACCGCGACCCGCGAGGGCCAGCCGAGGCCGCTGAGCCATTCGGTGCCCATCATCAGCAGCCCGGTCAGCAACGCGATCAGCCAGAGCGCGAGGAACCAGCCGTCGGGCAGCGGCCGCGGACCGGTGGCCTCGTCGGAGAGTTCTGCGGCCAGTCCGGCCCCCATGAGCAGCGAGGCGCAGAGCAACAGCAGCAGGTGGCTCCACAGCAGCGAACGCGGCATCGTCAGCCCCTGTTCAGTTCGTCGAGGATGAAGGGGAAGACGTCCCGCGCGGCGTGCCTGCCGAGGAACACGTCGAGGTGCCCGTACCCGTGCATCTGCTGGAACACGTGGCGCCCCGGCGCGATCCGCTCGAAGTAGTCGAAGGTCTTCGCCATTCCCGAGGGCAGGAAGGTGTTGTTCTGGTCGCCGGTCATGAAGGCGAACCGGGCATCGGTCTGCGGCTCCTGCGCGAACAGGTCGCTCGGCAGCACATCCGGGTAGTTGCCCATCGTCACCAGATGGCCTGCGGCGGCGCACTCGGCCATCTGCGCGAAGAAGGTGACCGGGACGAACCCGAACTCGCCCTTGATCCACTCGTGGGTCGCCTCGTCCAGGTTCTCGTGCGACCACAACGTCGGGAAGGCGCTGCCGTAGGTGAAGCTGCTGTGCTTGCACACCGCGTTGTTGCATTCGTGGTGCGTCGCCCGCACCGCCCAGTCGAACACCTTGGGCCAGAACCCGGGTGCGTGCAGACCCCACTGCGGATTGAAGTAGGGCATCACCTTGCCGAAGGTGGCGACGGCGAGTGGCAGCTTCAGGAACGACAGGGAGGTCAGTTGCGGGTGCAACGCCACCGAATTGCTCACCACCGTGGTCACTTCCGGGAGCAGGCCGGAGACGATGGACATCATGAAACTGGTCGAGCCCTGGCAGTGCACCACCGCCTTGAGGGTCTCGGCTCCGGTCCGCTCCAGCACCGTCCGTACCGCGGCGGGGTGGTCGTACACCGCCGCGTCGTCGAGGTGGTATTCGCTAGGGGCGAAGTCGATGCTGGCCCGCCAGTTGAGGATCCAGACGTCGTAGCCGGCGCGGGCGAGGAACTCCGGCAGCGTGTCCTCCGTCGGCGGCGAGAAGATGTCGGCGCGGACACTGGTGCCGCCGATCAACAGCACCGGCCCCTCGCCAGGGACGGTCGACCCCGGCAGCAGGTGTTTGAGGTTGAGCTCGCGCGGCTCATCCTCCGTGGTGTGGAAGGGGACGGTCTCGAACCGGGCCTGTCGCGAGACGGACTGCCCGGGGGCGGGCGTCGCGAAGGCGGCACCGTCGAGACGCGCAGGATCGAGCCTTCTGCGCTGGGATCGCCGCATTGCGGCTCCGTTCATCGGAAGGGGCGGTTGTTGTCCCTTCCATTGTGTCGCCTACGCCCAGGAACGGCGCGCGTAGTGCACTACTTGCTTCCCACCCGGACGGCGTCCGCCAGCGCGGCTCGGTCCGCCACGTTGAGCTTGGTACACGAGCGGTAGATGTGACCCTCGACCGTGCGGACGGAGACCACGAGGCGATCCGCGATGTCCTTGTTGGACAGGCCGAGCGCCACCATCGACGCGACCTCCCGCTCCCGCTCGGTCAGCGGCAGCGGCTTCGCGACCACCGCGAGTGCGGGCGTCGTGGCCCCGCAGAGGTCGGCGAGCCGCTTGGCGTTGGCGGTCGAGGCGAGTTCGGCGCGGCGGTTCCCGGCGTTGGCGTGTGCCGCCGCCGCCTGCGCCGCCGCGTCCGCGGCCGAGAGCAGGGCGCCCGCCTCCTCCACCTTCCCGGCGATGGTGTCCAGCGCCGCCCCGTCGCCGTCCGCCAACGCCCTCGCGTGGGCGGCGGCGGCCCTGATCAGGGCGCTGGGGACCCGCTCGGCGAGCTCCGCCAGGCGCGGTGCGGTGGTGGCATCCCCGAACCGGGTGGCCAGGTACAGGCACACCGCCTCCTGCGCGAGCAGTTCCGACCCGGCCGCGGCGTCGGCGCCTGCCCGGGCATGGGCGATCGCGCGCCGGGTGTCCGACTCGCTGGCCGCGACCCATGCCCTGGTCAGCTCCAGGTCGGACCGGAACACCTCGGTGTTCGCGCCGAACAGGCGCTCGGCGCGCACCAACTCCTCGCGGGCGTCCGCGGCCCGGCCGAGCGCGGCGAGGGACTGGCACAGGAACGCCGCGGACAGGAAGGCCCACGAATAACCGGTTCCCTCGAGAACCGCTGCCGCCTGGCGGAATTCGGTCTCCGCCGCGGCCAATGAGCCCTTGACGAACAGCACCCGGCCCAGCAGCACGCCACCGAGCGAGCGGCCCGGCTGCTGCATCTCAGCGAAGTCGACATAGTGCCGCGCGAGCTCCTCCGCCGCGGTCAGCTCGCCAGACATCGTCTGCGTGTACACCTGGCCGAGCCCGATGGTGAAGCGCAGCAACCCGGTCTCGGACTCCGCCGCCGCCGCCAGCCCGCGCTCGGCGAACGAGGGGACCTCGTCGAACCGGCCGAGGTACGCGGTGGCCAGGGCCCCGCTCGCGCCCGCCCATGCCTTCGCGAGCGGCAGTGCGACGGGCGAGTCGATCACCCCGTAGATGCTCGCCGTCGCCGCCGCGGGTTGCGCTGCGTACACGGCGAACATCGCCTCGAGCGCATCCAGCAGGTTCACCGCCGCCGGATGGGTGAGCCTGGCACGCACCGAGGCCATCACCGAGGCGGCCTCGTCGGGTCTTCCGAGCATCCAGAACAGGTTCGCCGAGCGGGGCAGGCACCACAGCAGCAGGTCGAACTCGCCGAGCGAGCTGGTGTCGATCGGGCCGAGCACGGCCTCGGCCTCGGTGCCGCGGCCCTGCCAGGCCAGCGAATGGGCGAGCGGAAGGGCCGCCGCGAACCCGGCGCCCATCGCCATCGCCCCGCGCGCGAGCCGCTCACCGAGGACCAGTTCGCCGAGCGTGAGCGCGTCCCTGGCCGCGGAGATCAGCAGCTCGGCCTCCGGGGGCGAGTCGCTGTCCAGCGCGAGGGCGGCCAACCTGATCCGGTCGCTCACGTGTGCAGGCGGATGATCCGCGATCTGACGCGCCATCTCACCGCGCAGCCGGCGCGCGGCGAGGATGCCGGTGCCTGCGCGCACCACCTCGCCGTACAGCGGGTGCGCGAGCTTCACCGTCAGCCCGGAGTCGTCGCGGCGGCGCACCCGCACCAGGCCCGCGTTCTCCGCCGCCTCGACCGTCTCGGGGGCACTGAGCTTCGAGAGCACCTCGAGCGAGAGGGGCTCCTGAAACGCCAGCAGTTCCAGCACGTGCCGGAGCTCGGGGTCCAGGTGATCGATCCGCGACTCGATCAGCGTGCTCAGGTGTGGGCTGATCACGGTCTCGCCGCGGAGCTGCCACACCCCGGCGACCTCGCGCAGCGTGCCCGCCTCCAGCGCGCCCTCGACGACGTGCCGCAGGAACAGCGGATTGCCCTCCGACATCACGAAGATCCGGTTCGCGCTCGATTCCTCGAGCGGCCCGCCGAGCACCGTCTCGACCAGCGAGACCGCCTCCGCCCGTGTGAACGGGGGCAGCTCCACGCGGGTGAGCAGGTTGTCCTTCCACAGGGCGGTGATCGCGTCCGGCACCGGCTCTCCCGTTCGGACGGTGACCACGAGGGGTGCGATCCGGTTGACGGCGAGCTGGTGCACGAACGTGGCGGACAGCCGGTCGAGCAGGTGTGCGTCGTCGACACCGATCACGATGTCGGCGCTGTCGGCGACGAGATGCTCACGGGCCGCGCGCAACACCGAGGCCGCGTCCATCGGGCTCGACACGCCGACGAGGTGGGCAAACGCCCCGAGCGGAACGGCGCGCGCCGACTCCGTGCCCGCGGCCCAACGGCGTTCGCCTGCGAAGGCACCGACTGCCGCCCTGGCCAGGGTGGTCTTGCCGACCCCGGCGTCCCCGGTGAGCACGGCGCCCCACGGGCCCCGCCGACTGCGCAACGTGGACACCACGGTGCGGAGCTCGTCGTCCCGATTCACCGTGGGCCACGCGAAGACCATTGCGAAATTCTAAGCTCTGGCGCCGGAAACCCCGTTACTCAGCGATGAGAGTGCCGTTACTCCGCTATGAGAACGAACCCGGGCCGATGCGAAGTGCCCCCGTCGTCATCCGCGCCGTCGATCGCGGCGACGATCACCCCGACTCCGGTCCGCACCAGCGCCGAGCGGCCTGCCGGCTCCGGTGGGTTCTCGGCCGTGAACTGATCGAGCGGGTGCGTTCCGCCCTCGAGGGTGGCCATGTTGAACCAGGTCACGGTGAGCGTCTCGTCCCACGATTCGGGGCCGGAACCAGGCGGGAGGTCCACCGTGAACCGCAGGGTGTCGGCCCGCGCGACGAGCCGGTCGGTCCTGGCCTTGCCGGTTCGCAGGCCGCGCGGCTGGACCTGGAAGCGCCGGGAGTTCAGTCCGGACGGCGTGCACATCTGCCCGATCCCGAGGTCGAGCAGGTGCCGGGCCGCCTCGAGGTCCGCCGCGCGTCCGGCACCGCCCTCACCGCGCAGCTCGGCAGCCGCCGCGACGAGGCCTGACCTGCAGAACCGGATGGTTCGGGCAAGGGTGTCGGGGTGGTCGCGGGTCGTCGGCATCGTGATCTGCATGGGGATCTCCGGTCGGTTGGTCGGCTGACTTCGACGCTATTGCCGTGATGAGCCGATGACACGAGTAGTGGGGTACTCGTTATGTCCGCGTGCCCGGTTTGGTCGACCGAATGACACCTTCGTATCGTCTGGTTGTACGAATGTGACCTCCGGTCGACCGCCGACCCGAACCGGGAGCAGAACCTTGACCTGTCTCGTGCTCGCCTGCGGTGACGCGCCCATTCCGCCCCGGCTGGCGGAGCTCGCCACGGTCACCGCGCCCGCCGTCCCCACCAAGCCGGACTTCGACGAGCTGCTCCCCCGGCTGGACGAGCTGGGCGAGCGCTCCCCGTCCGCGCCCCGACTCATCGTCGTGGGCGAGGACGCCGCCCTGGCCGCGGCGCTGACCCGGCTGATGCGGAGCGAGCGGCTCTCCGTCGAGCTGGCCTATGTCACCGCGACGAGAACCGCGGCCACCCGGCTGTACCGGCTCCCCACCGGCTCCCCCGCCGCCGACCTGGCCGTGCTGGGGCAGGCCGCGCCGCTGCCACTGGTCCGGGACGATTCGGGCACCGCGCTGGTCGGGCTCGCCTCCATCACCGGACCGGAGGGCGGCGAGCTCGTCGGCGAGACCTACGCGGACTCGACCCGACTGTTCTCCGGAACCGTCCGGTCGGTGCGGGTCGCACCGACCCTGGAGGCTCCCGGCGTCCGGGCCACCGTCGGCCGCGGCTGGGGATTCCTCGGCCCGAGGTGGACCAGCGCGCGCGCCGTACAGACGGGCTCGACGGCCGCGGTCGTCACCCGCGACGGCGTCACGACGCCGCGCTCGCTGAAGCGGTGCAGCTTCTATCGGCATCCGCAGGACTGGTTGCTCGTCCGCTAGTCGCGGTAGCGCGGTTCGGGCGGCGCTGGCGCGGGCCCGAGCACGGACAGCCAGTGGTCGTACAGCTTCGTCCAGGTCCCGTCCGAACGCATCCGCTCGAGCGTCCCGTTGACGAAGCGGACCAGTTCCTCGTCCGCGATGTTGACCCCGACTCCGTACGGCTCGGGTTCCAGGCTGCCCCCGACGATCTCTAGGTACGGGTCCTGTGCCGCGAGACCGGCCAGCTCGGTGTCATCCGCGGTGGCCGCGTCCACCTGCCGTTGTTGCAGTGCGACAAGACAATCCGCCCAGGTTTCGGTGGCGAGGACGGTGGCGGCGGGCTGGATCCGCTGCAGGTTGGCCAGCGAGGTGGTGTTGGGGACGGTGCACACCCGCTTACCCGCGAGGTCCGCGACGCCGCCGATTCCCGACCCCTCGGTCACCAGGATCCGTTGCGCGGCGTTCAGGTAGACGGTCGAGAAGGCGATCCGCTCGGCGCGGTCACAGGTGATCGTCATGGCGTTCACGATGAGGTCCACCGAACCGTCCCGCAGCGCGGGCTCGCGATCGACGGTGTCGCGGACCTGGAACTCGACCTTCGACGGGTCCCCGAAGATGTCGCGGGCGATCTCGCGCGCGACATCGACGTCGAATCCGGCGATCTGACCCGAATCGGGATCACGGTAGCTGAACAGGTTCGTGGACTGGTCGACCGCGACGATGAGCCTGCCGCGTTCGACGATGCGGGCCAGCGGGCCGCCCGGCGGCATCGCCCCCGGCGGCATCGGCGGGCCGGGACGCAGGCTGGCGGTCGCGTCGCAGCTCGTCGGTGCAGGCGCGGCTGAGGGCTCGCCGCTGACCGGTGCGAGGACCTGCGCGCCGCCCGGCAGCGGCGGACCGAACGTGGGGGTTGCCGTCGCGGGCCCTTCGGGGGAACCGGAGGAGCAGCCCGTTGCCGCCAGGAGCACACCCACCGCGAGCACCAGGGCGACGAGGTGCGGCGGGTGTCCCGTTCCTCGTCCCGACATCACACCCCCAGCTGGGCAATGGTCGACGTTCGTACCCGCCATCTTTCCGCTCGGCGGCCCCGAGCGGAAGGAATCCGGCCACACCTCGCCGGCCGCGAGGCGGATGCGGGTGATACTGGGCGCATGACCTTTCCCGGTGCCCCCACTCGGAGGGTCGCGATCCGCCCGAGCCCGGTCTTCTACGGCGTGCTCGCGCTTGCCGTGCTCGGCGGCGTGCTGTCCTGGAACGCCGCGCCCCGCTCGACGCTCGCGCACTTCGGCGTCTTCCTGCTGGTCATCGCGGGTTGGGTGGTGACGGTGTGCCTGCACGAGTTCGGCCACGCCTACACCGCGTGGCGGCACGGCGACGACGAGGTGGAGGCCCGCGGGTACCTCACGCTGAACCCGCTCAAGTACAGCCACCCGCTGCTCTCGATCGGGCTGCCGGTGCTGTTCATCGCTCTCGGCGGCATCGGGCTGCCCGGCGGCGCCGTCTATCTGCGCACCGCGGGCCTGCCTGCCCGGGTGCAGCGGCAGATCTCACTGGCCGGTCCTGCGGTCAATGCTGCCGCGGCGGTGGTGCTGCTGGTGGTCATCCGGTTTTTCGGCCTCGGCAGCGACCACAAGGTCTTCTGGTACGGCCTGAGCTTCCTGGCGTTTCTGCAGGTGATGGCGACGGTGTTGAACCTGCTCCCGATCCCGGGGCTGGACGGGTACGGGGCGCTGGAGCCGTCGCTGTCCCCGCAGACCCGCCGCTCCCTTGACCAGTACAAGGGCCTGGGCATCCTGTTCCTGGTGGCGTTCCTGTTCGTGCCGTCGGTCAACCGGGTGTTCTTCGACGCCATCTACGGGCTGTTCGGCCTGTCCGGGGTGCCGTCGATCTGGGCCGAGTACGGCAACTATCTGATGCGCTTCTGGCTGTAGGCGGCTCCGCCGCCCGTGCGCGGTTTGCGAGTGCAGGAACTCGTCGAGCACTCACGGGCGCCGACGGCGCTCTTCGACATGGCGGCGATACTGCTCGCCGGGGCGGATCCGCAGCCCCTCGAGCGGCATCGCGCGTCCCGACTCGCCGCGCACCTCCACCCGTACCGGCTCACCGGTGTCGTTCTCGACCAGGTCCAGCGGCGCGCCCTTGCCGTCCTGCAGGTACTTGTCGCCCCACTGCATCAGCGCCAGCACCGCGGGCAGCAGATCGCGCCCCATCTCGGTGAGCAGGTACTCGTGCCGGGTGCGCTGCCCGGGCTCGCGGTAGGGGCTGCGCTCGAGCAGCCCGGCCTCTGCGAGCTCGCGCAGCCGCGCCGACGCGACCGCCTCGGTGATCCCGACGCGGGCCGCGAAGTCGTCGAATCGCGTTGTGCCGTAGTAGGCCTCTCGCATGATGAGCATCGCCGACCGGGTGCCGATGACCTCCATCGCCTTGCCGATCGAGCATCGCGTGGCCCGCCAGGCGTCCCGGTCGGCCAGCACACCCTCCAGGTGAATCGCTCCCATGGCGTCATCGTACCCCTGGCTTGCGTAATCCATAGTCAGCTCGTACCTTGCTGACTATGGAACTCCATAGTCAGCTATCGCGGCCGGTCCGCTCCGGACCTGTCCTCCTCGCGCTCTGCGGCGCGAGCTTCCTGGCAGGCCTCGACCTGTTCGTCGTCAACGTGGCGTTCGACGAGATCGGCGCCGACTTCACGGGCCACTCCCTCGCGGACCTGAGCTGGATCCTCAACGGCTACGCGATCCTCTACGCCGCGCTGCTGATCCCGCTCGGACGCTGGGCGGACAAGGTGGGCAGGCGCCGCGGATTCCTGCTCGGGCTCGGGCTGTTCGTCGCGGCGAGTGCGGCCTGCGCGCTGGCCCCGAACCTGTGGTCGCTCATCGGTTTCCGCGCCGCCCAGGCCATCGGTGCCGCGCTGCTCACCCCGGCCAGCCTCGCCCTGATCCTCACCGTCCTGCCCGCCGAGCGCCGCTCCGCGTCCGTCCGCATCTGGGCCACCGCAGGCGCCATCGCCGCCGCGGCAGGCCCCGTGATCGGCGGCGTCCTGGTCGCCGCATCCTGGCGCTGGGTGTTCCTGATCAACGTCCCGATCGGGATCGCGTTCCTCGTGCTCGCGGCCCGCTCCATCCCCGAGTCCCGCGACCGCGACGCCGACCATCCCGACGTCCTCGCCGCCGCCCTGCTCACCGTGGCGGTCGGGGCGCTCGCTCTCGCGCTGGTCGAGGGGCCCGACTGGGGCTGGTCGAGCGTGGGGGTCCTCGGCGCGCTCGGGGTCTCCCTCGTGTCGGGTGCGGCGTTCTGGATCCGGAACGGCCGCGGCGGCGCACCGATTCTCGACCCCGCCATGCTCCGGGTGCGCAGCTTCGCGTGGTCCAACGCCGCGATGCTGCTCTTCAGCGCCGGGTTCGCCGCCGCGCTGCTGGCGACCATCCTCTGGATGCAGACGGTCTGGGGCTACTCGGCGACGCGCACCGGCATGGCGATCGCGCCGGGCCCGCTGATGGTGCCGGTGTTCGCGATCGTCGCACAGCGGCTCGCCTCCCGGGTCGACGCGGGCCGGATCGCCGCCCTCGGCTGCCTGCTCTGGGGCGGCGGCGCGGTGCTCATGGCGGCGTCCGTCGGACCGGAACCGGCCTACGCGACGCAGATCCTGCCCGGCTGGCTGATCGCGGGCGTCGGTGTCGGCCTGGCGCTGCCGACCATCCTGGCCACCGCCACCGCGGGCCTGCCGCAGGATCGCGCGGCCACCGGCAGCGCCGTGGTCTCCATGCACCGGCAGATCGGCGCGGTCATCGGCATCAGCGCCCTCGTCGCCATCCTGGGCACACCCATCGGATTCGAGTCCACCCGAACGGCTTTCACGCATTCCTGGTGGGCCGTCGCGGCGGTCTCGGCGCTCGCGGCCGCCGCCGCGCTCGGCATCACCGCCCGCACCTCGCCCCCGGAGCGCTCCGCCCCCGCCACCGAGCCCGCGGAGGTATTGCGATGACCACCACCACCACCACCACCGGGTTCCCGACGAGCTTCGACGAGTCCTGGCGGGGGTTCGGCGGCATCCACGGCGGCCTGGTCGTCGCCGCACTGCTCCGCGGCGCCGCCCGCGCCCTCGACGCCACCCCGGTCGCGGTCACTGCCCACCTGTACGCCCCGGTCGCCGCGGGACCGTTGACCGTCGACGCGGAGGTGGTCATGGGTGGACGCTCGGCGGGCGTCCGGGCGCGCCTCGGCGACGCCGCGACAGCGGTCGTTCGGCTGGCCCGGTCCCCCGGCACCACCGTGGCCTGGCCACCCGGTCCCGTGTCGCCGCCCGACGTGGACCCGGAAACACTTCCCCCGCTGGAGATCCCGGTCGAATTCGTGCCGTTCTCGCAGTACCTCGACATCCGGCCGATCAACTCGGCGCGGCCGTTCGCGGGCGGCGAGACACCGGAGTTCGACGTCTGGATCCGCCTGACCGCCGACATCGACCTCACCCCACAGGAGACCGCGGCGGTGCTGCTCGACGCCCTGCCGCCCGGGCTGTATGCCACCCGCACCGCGCCCGTCCCGATCCCCACCATCGAGTTCAGCGCCCACTTCCCACCCGGAACGCCACCCTCGCGCTGGTACCGGCTGCGGCACCGCACCGCGTGGGCGACCGACGACCTGTGCGTCGACGAGGCCGAACTCCACACCGAGACAGGTGAACTCGCCGGACAAGCACGCCAGCTCCGCCGAATCCTCGGCGGCGCCACCACGAAGGAGCAGTCATGAGAGACGCCGTCATCGCCGCCGCCGTCCGCACCCCGATCGGCAAGGGCAAGCCGGGGGGCGCCCTGCACGGGATCCACCCGGTGGACCTGCTCGCGCACAGCCTGACCGCGCTCGTCGATCGCACCGGGATCGACCCGGCGCTCGTCGACGACGTGATCGGCGGCTGCGTCACCCAGGTCGACCAGCAGGCCGCCAACATCACCCGTACGGCGCTGCTGGCCGCGGGTTTCCCCGAATCGGTGCCCGGCACCACCGTCGACCGGCAGTGCGGCAGCAGCCAGCAGGCCGTCCACTTCGCCGCGCAGGGCGTCATCTCCGGCGCCTACGACGTGGTGATCGCCTGCGGCGTGGAGTCGATGAGCCGCATCCCCATGGGGTCGAATATCCGCGCGGGCGCCGATCCACGTGGCACCCGGTTCGCCGAGCGCTATCCGGACGGGCTTGTGCCCCAGGGCATCAGCGCCGAACTGATCGCCGCGCGCTGGGGCATCTCGCGGGCCGAGATGGACGAGTTCGCGCTCCGGAGCCATGCGAAGGCGCACCGCGCCACCGTCGGCGGCGCCTTCGCCAAGGAACTCGCCACACTGCCCGAACTCGGCACCGACGAGGCCATCCGCCCCGGCGGCACGCCGGAGTCGCTGGCGGCGCTGCGTCCGGCATTCGCGGACGAGGCGATGGCGACGCGGTTCCCGCAGATCGACTGGGGAGTCACGGCGGGCAACTCGAGCCCGCTCAGCGACGGCAGCGCAGCGGTGCTCATCACCACCAGCGAGACCGCGGCCCGGCTCGGGCTCACCCCGCTGGCGCGGTTGCACAGCTTCGCGGTCGCGGGCGACGACCCGCTGTACATGCTCACCGCGATCATCCCGGCCACCGAGAGGGTGCTGCGGCGGGCCGGGCTCGCGCTGGCGGACATCGACCTGTTCGAGGTGAACGAGGCCTTCGCCTCGGTGGTGCTGGCCTGGGCACAGGAGACCGGCGCCGACCTCGACCGGGTCAACGTGCACGGCGGCGCGCTCGCCCTCGGTCACCCGCTCGGCGCCAGCGGCGCACGGCTGCTCACCACCCTTGTGGGCGCGCTGGAACAACGTGGCGCCCGCTTCGGTCTGCAGACCATGTGCGAGGCTGGCGGCATGGCGAATGCGACGGTGATCGAGCGGCTGGCGTGACATCAACCGAGGTCACGACCCGTCCCGTCACCTTCGGGTGCCGGGACGGCGTCGTGCTGGGCGGGAACCTGTTCGATCCCGCGGTCGCGGCTACGGACGCGCCGATGGTGATCGTCAATTGCGCCACCGGGGTGCTGGCCCGCTACTACCACCGGTACGCGCGGTTCCTGGCCGAGCTGGGCTCGCCGGTGCTCACCTACGACTACCGCGGCATCGGCGAGTCCCGGCCGCCCGGCACGCTGCGCGGCGCCGCGATCCCGTGGCGAGCGTGGGGCGAGCAGGATTTCGACGCGGCGGTCGAGTTCGCGCGGACGCAGGAACCGGACCGTCCGCTGGCCGTGGTCGGGCACAGCATCGGCGGGTTCCTGCCGGGGTTCGCCGCCGGTGCGGTGCACGTGGACCGGATGCTCACCGTCGGCGCCCAGTACGCGTACTGGCGCGACTACGCCCGCCGGAGCCGGGTGGGCCTGCTCGCGAGGTGGCACCTGGCGATGCCGGTGCTCACCGCCGCCTACGGGTACTTCCCCGGCCGCAGGCTCGGCTGGCTCGAGGACCTGCCCGCGGGTGTGGCCCACGAGTGGGCCTTCCGCCGGGCCGCGATGGAGTCCAGCTACCCGCGCGGCGAGCGGGCCGAGGTGCGGCGCCGGTTCGCGGCCGTGCGGGCACCGATCCTGGCGGTGGCCACCACGGACGACGAGTTCGGCACCCCCGCCGCCCTCGAACGGACGCTCGGGTACTACCGGGGCAGCGACCGCGCCCGGGTGGAACTGGACCCGACACTGTTGGGCCACGAGGAGATCGGCCACTTCGGGCTCTTCCACGATCGGCACCGGGACGGGTTCTGGCGTGGCACCGCCGAGTGGCTGCACCGCGGGGTGAACCCGTGGCCGGCGGCCACCGAACGCCGGGCCGAGGCCTGAGTACCCATCGGCGGGAAGGATCCGCCCCGGTTTCCGGGGCGGATCCTTCCCGGGTCGCCGATCAGGGGCGGTCGGTCTCGGATTCGATCTTCGCCCGGATCGCTTCCGCGGCTTCCGAATCCTGGGCCGCCAGCTTCTGGATGTAGTCGACCGCATCGCCGACGGTCCGCAGACCGGCAAGGTCCTCGTCGGGGATCTTCACGCCGTACTTGTCCTCGGTCTGGACCGCGATCTCCACCATGGAGAGCGAGTCGATATCGAGATCGTCGACGAAGGACTTCTCGATCGTCACCTCGGACGGCTCGATTCCGGTGACCTCCTCGATGATCTCGGCGATTCCCGAGACGAGTTCTTCCTGTGTTGCCACTTCCTGGCTCCCTTTCTCACGTGGACCGCTTCGATCGAGCGGTTGATTTCGGGTGGATCAGCGTCGACGGGAATCGGTCACGGGCACACCGTTTCCGGGCCGCGCCTGGTAACGCGGCGTCGTTCCCGGCCGTCGCCGCCGCTCGAGTTCCGGATAGGAGGGATCAAAGATCTCGTAGGTCTCTTCGATCGCCGCGGTGAGCAGCTTCCACACCTGATGTGCGGTCGGGCGCCGACCGGGCCAGCCGTTTCCGAAGAGGTCATCGCCGTCCCTGAGCCCGATCTCACCGAGCGGGAGCGACGTGTGGCTGCCCGCGCATCGCCCGTCCTCCAGGCCCGGGCAGCGCTCGATCAGGTAGCGGCCTCGCCGATCCCAACCGTCCTCGGTCGTCTCGTCGGGCCTGCCCTTCCAGCGTTCCTGTGAGTACACGAGGATCCGCTGGCCGGTTGTCACCTGCAGGTACTCGCGAGCGGCGGTGTCGGCGAGACCGGCCGAGCGGAGGAGTTCGACGTCGATACCGTGGCGGGCCATCCGTTCGTGGCTGACGAGCTGGTCGTCCTCGATGATGAAGTGCTGCCCGGACATGCCCGCGACGTCGACCCACACCCCGAACCTGAGCACCTCGACCTGACCGGCCGCCGACTCGTCGTCGACCTCGGGACCGATCGCCATCGCCCGGATCGACGATTTGCTGACGTCCAGTTCCGCCGCGATCCTGCGGTCGCTCAACCCCTCGGCACGCATGACGGCGATCGCCTCGGCGATCACACTCCGGTACGTCGCATCGGCGATCTCCGCCCGTTCCCGGGCGAGCCGGGCGGCCTCGACGGAGACGCCCACCCGGAACGAATGATGATCTTGCACGGCAGCAGCATGGCACGCAGGCGTCCAAGTGTCCAGCCAATTGGACACTTGGCCATAGCGTCGGACACTACGGCCTGACGGTCGCGGCCAGGTTCATCTGCCCCAGCCACGCGGGCACCTCCCGCGCAACCGAGCTCGGCCCGGAGATGGTGACCCGCCCGGACGTCAACGCCTGCTCCCAGGACCGGTCCCCGCGCCAGACCTCGATCAGGGTGCGCAGGCCGGTGGCGACGGTGACGGTCACCTCGAAGCCAGGGTCGTAGTCGCAGACGTCGGCCTCGTCGCCGGTCACGCAGAGCCACCACCGCCCGGCACGGGCGGCGACGTCGTCGAACTCGAAGGCCACCACGGTGCGACCGCGCGGCCACCGGTCGATCGGCACCGTGCGGCGGATGTCCCACATCAGCAGGTGCGGGTCCAGGTCCTCCTCGCCGAGTTCGCCGATCCAGCGCACGCCCCACGCCCCGAGGGCCTCGACCACGCCGCCGAGCTCCTCACCGCAGGGCGTGAGCGCATAGCTGCTCCGGCCGTCCTCGACGGTCCGGCGGACCACCCCGGCCCGCTCCAGCGTCCGCAGGCGCTTGGACAGCAGCGCGGGCGACATCTTGGGGTTACCCCGCCGCAGGTCGTTGAAGCGGGTGCTGCCGGCCAACAGCTCGCGCACCACGAGCATGGTCCAGCGCTCGTCGAGCAGCTCCATGGCCTTCGCCACCGGGCAGAACTGGCCGTATTCCGACACGGCTTCCTCCTCGGTTTGCCCCCTGACCAGTACACGCCTGGCCCGGCCAGGACGCCAGTACAGATCGTGAACCGCCGGTGGTTCACATCTGGGACTAGAGCTCCCGCCGGGATGGGCCGACGCTGGAAACACCACCACATCCGAGGAGGACTTCATGAGCACACACACCACCGCCGCCCCCGACATCAAGGCCAAGCACCGGGCCATGTGGGCGCTGGGCGACTACCCGTCGGTCGCCGCCGACGTGATCGCGGCCCTCGGCCCGAGCCTGGTCGAGGCCTGCGGCATCAGGGCGGGCGACCGGGTCCTCGACGTCGCGGCCGGTTCCGGCAACGCCTCGATCCCCGCCGCCCGACTCGGCGCCGCCGTCGTCGCCTCGGACCTGACCCCCGAGCTGCTCGAGTCGGGCCGTCGGCAGGCCGAGTCGCTCGGCCTGACGCTGGACTGGCGCGAGGCCGACGCGGAGGCACTGCCGTTCACCGACGACGAGTTCGACGCCGTGATCTCGTGTGTCGGAGTGATGTTCGCACCCCACCACCAGCCGAGCGCCGACGAGCTCGTCCGCGTCCTGCGCCCTGGCGGCACGCTCGGGCTGATCAACTGGACGCCCGAGGGATTCATCGGCCAGATGTTCGCGACCATGAAGCCCTACGCTCCCCCGCCGCCCGCAGGCGCGCAGCCGCCGCCGCTGTGGGGCAGCGAGGAGCACGTGCGCACCCTCCTCGGCGACCGCGTGACAGAGGTCGTGGCGCGCCGCGAGCGGCTGACCGTCGACTGCTTTGACACCGCCGAGCAGTTCCGCGACTTCTTCAAGGCCTGCTACGGCCCGACGATCGCGGTGTACCGGGCGATCGCCGACGACCCCGAGCGCGTCGAGGCCCTGGACCGCGAGCTCGCCGAGCTGGGCCGACGCTTCGACCGCAGCGACGGCACCATGGAATGGGAGTACCTGCTGCTCACCGCCGTCAAGAAGTGAGCGGCTCCGCCGCCCGTGCGGCGCCTAGAGTTCCGTGACCCAGCCGTGCAGCTCATCGGTGCGCATGGCCGCCGCGTGCCGCTTGCGCAGGGCCTGACCGATCGGTCCCGCGGTGCCGTCGCCGACCACCCGGCCGTCCACCTCGACACCGGGGCGACGCCCGCGGAGGTGCCGGTGACGAACACCTCGTCCGCGATGTACAGCTCGGTGAGGTCGACGGTGCGCTCGACGACGGGGATGCCGTCCTCGGCCGCGAGAGTGAGCAGGGTCCGACGGTTGATGCCGTCGAGGATGTCGCAGGACACGTCCGGCGTGATCAGGGTGCCGCCGCGGACCAGGAAGATGTTGGCTGCGCTGAGCTCGCAGACGTGGCCGTTCCCATCGAGGAAGATCGCGTCGTCGTAGCCGGCGTCGATGGCGTCCTGCTTGGCCAGCACCGAGTTCACGTACGCCCCGTTGACCTTGGCGCGGGAGGGGATGGCGTCGTCCGGGATCCGGCGCCAGGTGCTGGTCTTGAGCCGCATGCCGTCCTGCGGGACGATCGGCACCGCGTCGTAGACGAACATGCTGACGGTGGTGTGGCAGCCGCGCACCCGGGTGCCGGCGATCGACTCGTCGACGTGCACGGTGGCCCGGACGAACACGTCCTCGGTCGGCGCGTTCGCGGCGACGAGTTCGGTTGCCACCGAGACGAATCGGTCGTAGTCCCACTCGTCGGCGAACCGATCCATCCCGATGATCTTGCAGGACTCGACCATTCGCTGGAAATGGTCACGCAGCCGAAATGCGCTACGCCGGGACCCGTCGACCTGCACCGGGAACACCGTGTACACGCTGAGCCCGTACAGCACAGCCGAGGTGGCGACGCCGAGCGTCGCCTCCGCGACGTCGACGATCCGGTCACCGAAGTACACGCGGGGATGTGGGGTAGCCATGGCACGCCATGCTATCGACCAGGTCGGTACCCCGGAAACCGAATTTCGTGCTGGCCACCTCCCGCGACTTCCGCCTGACTCCCGGCAGACTGTCGGGATGCTCCATTTGCGGATCCTGGCGCCGAGCGACCTGACCGACGAGGCCCTCAGGATCCTCGACGCGGAACCGGCCGTCAGCGGCCTCGCGGTGATGCGCGGCGCCTCGCTGCGCCCGGAGGGCGACGTGGTGTACGCCGACATCGCCAGGGAGGCGGCCAACGACGTGATCGACGAGTTGCGGGCCACCGGGTTGCACCACCGCGGCAGCATCGAGATCGAACCGGTCAACGCGTGGCTCTCCCGCAGCGGATTCGACGCCGAACTGCGCACCCCGGGCAGCAGCGCGGACTCCGTGGTGTGGGCGGAGGTCGCGCAGCGCTCCTACGAGGAGACCGAACTCAACTGGACCTACCTGAGCTTCATGTCCCTGGCGACCCTGCTGGCGGCGATCGCGATCATCACCGACTCACAGATCCTGGTGATCGGGGCGATGGTGCTGGGGCCCGAGTTCGGGGCGATCGCCGCACTCGGGGTCGCGCTGGTGCGGCGCCGGTGGGTGCTGCTCGCGCTCGCGGTCCGCACCCTCGTCGTCGGGTTCGTGGTCGCGATCGCGGTCACGGCGATCCTCGCGGTGGTCGGCAGGGGGCTGGGCTGGGTGACGATCGACGACGTCACCGGTCCGCGGCCCGACACCGCGTTCATCTACAGCCCGGACAAGTGGTCGTTCATCGTGGCGGTGATCGCGGCGGCCGCAGGCGTGCTGTCGCTGACCTCGGCGAAGTCGGCCGGACTGGCCGGCGTGTTCATCTCCGTGACGACGGTGCCCGCCGCGGGAAACGTGGGACTGGCCCTGGCATTCGGCGCCGGTCACGAGATCTGGGGCAGCAGCCTGCAGCTGCTGCTGAACCTGTCCGGCATGGCGATGGCCGGATGGGCGACGCTGACGATTCAACAGGCACTGTGGTCGCGGGTGTCGGTGCGCAGGGCCCGTGCGCTCGACCGGGTCCGCCGGATGCTCTGAGACCTCAGCCGTTCCGTCGGGCCATCTCCGCACCGATCGCGCGCAGGCCCGCGCGCAGCGAAGCCGGCTCCAGCACCTCCACGCCCGCGCCGAGCGCCGTCAGCTGGTGCACCGCAACCTCTTCCGACTCGAGCAGCAGTCCCGCCTCGACCCAGCCGTCTGCGTCCGCCGGGCCCGGGGTCACCCGGGCGGCCTCCGGCCCGATAACGGCGGGCAGCGACCGCCACGCCGCGGGCGCGAGCCGCACCCGGCACGGGTACCGCAGCAGCGACCGGTCGAACTCGGCGGCCGATCGCGCCCACCAGGCCGCCAGGTCGAAGTCGTCCGGTCGTCGGGCGTCCCCGTCGAGGACCACCGCGGCCTCGACCCGCGAGACCCGGAAGGACAGCGCCGCGCCGCGATGCGCGGCGACGAGGTACCAGATGCCCGCCTTCGCCACCAGCCCCAGCGGGTCGAGGGTGCGGGTCACCTCCCGGCCGCCCCTGCGATAGCCGATCCGCACCCGACGGCCGTCGAGCACGGCCCGCGCCACCGTCGCCAGGTGTGGGGCGTTCGCCGCCCGCCCGAACCAGCCGGGGGCGTCCACGTGCAGGCGGCTGCGCCAGAGCTCGGCACCCGCACGCAGCGGAAGCGGCATCGCACCAAGGAGTTTGGCCTCCGCGGCGGCCGTCTGCTCCCCCAGACCCAGGTCCGCAGCCAGACCGGGGACTCCGAGCAGCATGAGCGCGGAGGTCTCGACGCCGGTCATCCCGCTGAGCTTGGACTGCCAGCCGTCGAGGAGCCGGATGCCGCCGCCCGGCCCGCTCTCCGTCCACAGCGGGACGCCCGCGGCCTGCAGTGCCGCGACGTCGCGGTACACGGTGCGCACGGACACCTCCAGCTGCTCGGCCAGCCGCTCGGCGGTGCTACCCGGGCCGCCCTGCAGCCGCAGCATGAGGTCGAGCAACCGACTGGAGCGCACCGGCGAAGCCTATCCCGTAATCACTGACAGAAGATGTCAGTGATTACGGTGCACACTGACCGTCATGACAACCTGGCAGCAGTTCTCCGACGAAGCACCGGCCTTGTCCGAATCCATCGCCGCGCGGCTGCGCGTACACAAGCATCACGTCCTCGCGACGCTGCGGGCCGACGGATCCCCGCGGGTCAGCGGCACCGAGGTGGAGATCTTCCGCGGACTACTGGTTCTCGGGTCGATGCCGGGCGCGATGAAGGTGCGGGACCTGCACCGCGACCCGCGCTTCTCGCTGCACTCCAATCCGGGCCACCACACCATGGAGGGCGGCGACGCGAAGATCTCCGGTCGCGCCCGCGAGCTGTTCGGAGACGAGAAGCAGGCAATCCTCGAGAGCTACGACCAGAACCCCGGCGACGAGGCGCAGATCTTCGAACTCGGCGTCGAGGAGGCGGTCCTGACGACGGTCTCGGAGGACCGGCTGCACGTCGACCTGTGGCGGCCCGGCGCGGGCGTCACGAGGCGCAGCCGGTGAGCGGGCCGGATCTGACCGGAAAGGTGGCGCTGGTCGCGGGTGCCACCCGCGGCGCGGGCCGCGCCATCGCGGTCGAGCTGGCCCGCGCAGGCGCGACCGTCTACGCGACCGGGCGCAGCAGCCGCGAGGCCGGTCGGTCGGAGATCGACCGACCGGAGACCATCGAGGAGACGGGCGATCTCATCGCGGCGACCGGCGGTGACGGTGTCGCGCTGCGGGTCGACCACCTCGACCCGGACCAGGTACGCGCGCTGATCGCCCGCATCGACACCGAGCACGGTCGGCTCGACGTCCTGGTCAACGACATCTTCGGCGGGGACAGATACGCGCAATTCGGCACCAAACTCTGGGAGCACGACCTGGAGGGCGGCCTGCGCATGCTGCGGATGGGCATCGACACCCACGCGATCACCAGCCATGTCGCGTTGCCCCTGCTGATCCGCCGACCCGGCGGCATGGTCGTCGAGATGACCGACGGCACAGCGGAATACAACGTCGCCTACCGGCACCAGGTGGGCTTCTACTACGACCTGATCAAGGCCGCGGTGCAGCGGATGACCACCGCGCAGGCCCACGAACTGG
>Ga0207709_10000851_pt1 | contig 23363 bp, 20 predicted proteins | sample KBSM34metaG_FD_184397 | JGI IMG/M metagenome (GOLD analysis project Ga0207709, IMG submission 184397) | Miscanthus rhizosphere microbial communities from Kellogg Biological Station, Michigan, USA - KBS M3-4 metaG (SPAdes) (version 2) | ecosystem: Host-associated > Plants > Roots > Rhizosphere >...
CGAACTGCGAGACGTCGGCGAGACCTGGATGTGATCCCAGCGCGGGTCGCCGGCGGGCACACACAGCACCTTGTCGTCGCCGCCGGCCTCGTCGACCATCTTGAACATGCCGACGGGGCGGGCCTCGACGATCACGCCGGGGAAGACCGACTCGGGCAGCAGCACCATCGCGTCGAGCGGGTCGCCGTCCTCGCCGAGGGTGTTCTCGATGTAGCCGTAGTCGGCGGGGTAGCCGAAGGAGGTGTAGAGGTAGCGGTCCAGCTTGACGCGGCCGGTCTCGTGATCGACCTCGTACTTGTTGCGCTGACCCTTGGGGATCTCGATGGTGACGTCGAACTCCACGCCTCTTCCTCGCTTTGTCTCGGTGGATGGTGCGGGGTCAGGGTAGCCCGTCCGGGATAATGTGGAGGCAATAGACGGACCTGCGGCGCAGCGGCGGGCCGGAAAACAAACGGAGGGGTGTTGGCAAAGCTCGGATCCAAGGACCGGAAGCTGGGGTCCTTGGCGGCGCGACGGCGCAAGCGGGTCCGGCTCCTCCTGTCCGCGGGGCTGGTCCTCGTCGTTGGCGCGGGCGCGGCGGTGTTCGCCGGCCAGCGATTCGACGGCGACTCCTCCGCCGACGCGGCGACCACCACCATGCCGGAGCCGCCGCCGATCCTGCCCGACCCCAAGGTCGCGCCGGTGCCGACGGATGCCCCGGTCCCCGATCCCGCCGCCCTCGCCGCCGTTCTCGGTGCCGCGTTGGCCGACCCAGGTCTCGGCAACTTCACCGGCGCCGTGTCCGACGCGGCGACCGGCACCGTGCTCTGGAGCCAGCGTCCCGAGGTTCCGATGACCCCGGCGTCGACGACCAAGATCGCCACCGCGACGGCGGCGTTGCTCGCGTTGCCCCCGGAGCACCGGGTGGCCACCAGGGTGGTGCAGGGCGCCGTGCCCGGCCAGATCGTGTTGATCGGTGGCGGTGATCCCACCCTCACCGCGCAGCCGGCGGGCCAGCCCGGCTTCTACCCGGGCGCGCCGCGCGTGGAGGATCTGGCCGCCCAGATCCGGGGCGCCGGGGCCCCGGTGGACAGCATCGTGGTGGACACGAGCGCCTACGCCGGGCCGACCATGGCGCAGGGCTGGTTCCCCGCGGACATCGGAGCCGGCTACATCGCGCCCATCGAGTCGCTGATGCTCGACGGAGGGCGACTCAACCCGCTCGAGGACGAGTCGCCCCGCACCGCGACCGCGTCCCTGGACACGGGCCGCGCGCTGGCCGCCGCGCTCGGCGTCGACCCCGCCAAGGTCACCCCCGGGATCGCGCCGCCGGGCGCGGCGCCGCTGGCCTCCGTCGAATCCGCCGCCCTGCGTGACCGACTCGCCCAGATGATGGGCCACTCGGACAACGTGCTCGCCGAGGCCATCGGACGGGAGATCGCCATCGCGGTCGGGACCGAACCCTCGTTCGCGGGCGCGGTCACCGCGATCGGCCAGACCCTCGACTCCGCGGGCATCGACACCAACGGGATGACGCTGCACGACGCCAGCGGGCTGTCCGTGGACAACCGCATCCCGGCGCGGCTGCTGGACCAGGCGCTCACCGACGCCGCGGGCGACGCCGACCAGCGGCTGCGGCCGATGCTGGACTACCTGCCGGTGGCCGGGGCCACCGGGACACTGTCCGACCGCTACGCCTCGGGCGATCGACGCGGCGCCGGATGGGTCAGGGCCAAGACCGGGACGCTGTCCAACGCGAGCGCGCTCGTCGGCTACGTCACCGACGTCGACAACCGGGTACTGACCTTCGCGCTGATGTCCAATGACCGACCGCCGGAGGTCAGTCGCCCCGCTCTCGACGCCATCGCGTCTGCCTTGCGATCCTGCGGGTGCCTGTGAGCCGCGAGGCGGCGAACTCTCCACGATCCGGCGGATTCGCCGGCGTCGTCGACTGGGACCTGGCTTCCCGAACCGGGGTGCGGCTGACCAAGCCCGGCCCGAGTACCACCAGATACTCCGCGGAAGCGGCGGTCGCGGAGCTGTCCGCGGCCTCGATCCGTGCGGAGGGACCGGTCAGGGACGTCACCGGGCTGGCCGACGGGCTGCCCGTCCCGGAGGCGCAGGTCGTGGACCGGGCCGGCTGGGTCCGCGCCGCGGCCCGATCGATGGCCAACCTCACCGGGGACGACGCGGTCACCGACCGCGGCCTGCTCGGCGGTGTGCCAGCCGGGTTGCAGGCGGGTGCGATGCTCGCGTTCCTGTCCTCGGCGATCCTCGGCCAGTACGACCCCTTCACCGGCGAGCACGGCACGCTGCTGCTGGTGGCGCCCAACGTGGTCAGCGTCGAGCGGGCGTTGAAGGTGGTGCCGAGCGACTTCCGGATGTGGGTGTGCCTGCACGAGGTCACCCATCGGGTCCAGTTCTCCTCCTCGCCCTGGCTGGCCGGATACATGCGGGACAACGTCGGTGCGATCGGCGAGGGCGGCGACGAGTCCGTCGCCGAGTTGCTCGGCAGGCTCACCACGGTGCTCCGCCAGCGCAGGGGCGACGATGCCGCGCCCGAGGACCGCGGGGTGCTCGGGCTGCTGCGCGCCACCCAGACGGAGTCGCAGCGGGCCGCCCTCGACCGGTTGCTGATGCTCGGCACGCTGCTGGAGGGGCACGCAGACCACGTGATGGATGCGGTCGGGCCCGCAGTCGTCCCGTCGGTGGTGGCGATCCGGCGGGCGTTCGACCGCCGCCGCGCCCGGCAGGTGAACCCGCTGCAACGACTGGTCCGCGCGCTGCTCGGGATGGACGCCAAGATGGCCCAGTACGTGCGGGGCAAGGCCTTCGTCGACGCCGTCGTCGGCCGGGTCGGGATGGCCGAGTTCAATGCGATCTGGACCGGACCCGACACCCTGCCGCTGCTCGCCGAGATCGACGACCCCGAGAGCTGGATCGCCCGGGTCCTGGCATGAGCCGGCCGCCGTTGCCCGAGGGACCGGCGTTGCTGGAGGTGCGGCACGCCGTCCGGCGCTGGGTCGCCGCGCACGGTGCCGGCACGGGTGTCGCGGTGGCCCTGTCCGGTGGGGCCGACTCGCTGGCGCTGACCGCTGCCGCGGTCGCCGAGGCCGGGCCGGTGCATGCCCTCGTGGTCGACCACCGGCTGCAGGAGGGCTCGGCGGCGGTGGCCGAGCAGGCCGCCGCCCGCGCCCTGGCACTCGGCTGTGCATCGGCGCGGGTGCTGACGGTGAGCGTCGACCGCGACGGCGGGCTGGAGGCCGCCGCCCGCCGCGCCAGGTACGAGGCGCTCGGCGCCGCACGGGCAGACCGGCCGGTCCTGCTCGGGCACACCCTCGACGATCAGGCGGAGACGGTCCTGCTCGGGCTGGCCCGAGGCTCGGGACCGCGCTCGCTCGCCGGCATGCGCGACTTCGACGCGCCATGGGGTCGGCCGCTGCTCATGGTGCGCCGCGGCGTCACGGCCAAGGCCTGCGAGGAGCTCGAGCTCGACCCGTACCGGGATCCGCACAACCGCAGTCCCGAGTTCACCCGGGTGCGGTTGCGCTCGGAGGCGCTGCCGCTGCTCGAACAGATCCTCGGCGGCGGTGTGGCGCAGGCGCTGGCCCGCACCGCCGACCAGCTGCGCGAGGACGGCGAGGTGCTCGATGCGATCGCGGTCCGGGTGCTCGCCGACGCCGGGTCGGGCGGGGTCGACACCGCCGATGCGGTGGGCGGGCTCGACGTGGCCGAGCTGGTCGACATCCACCCGGCGGTGCGGCGCAGGGTGCTGCGTCTGTGGCTGCTCGGGAACGGCGCCAGGGACCTGACCGACCGGCAGCTGCGGGCCGCGGACGACCTGATCGGGCGGTGGCGCGGGCAGGGCGGCGTCGCGATCGGCGGGGGTCGCCCGGGAGCCAGGTTGGTGCTGTCGCGGCGGCATGGCAGGCTAACGCTCGGGCTGACAGCGATCGGCCCGGACCGGTGAATGAACAGTTCCGTCCATGACCAGGTCAGTCGAAATGAAGGGATTCGCGCCGTGTACGAAGGCGACATCGCATCGGTGTTGATTTCCGAGGAACAGATCCAGGACAAGATCGCCGAATTGGCCGGGATCATCGCCGAGCGCTATCCGGTCGGCGCACCCGAGGGCGACCTGCTGCTGGTCGGCGTCCTCAAGGGCGCGGTCTTCTTCATGACCGACCTGGCGCGGGCCCTGCCGATCCCGACCCAGATGGAGTTCATGGCGGTGAGCTCCTACGGCTCGTCGACCTCCTCCTCCGGTGTCGTCCGGATCCTCAAGGACCTGGACAAGGACATCGCGGGACGGCACGTGCTGATCGTCGAGGACATCATCGACTCCGCACCCACGCTTTCCTGGCTGATGCGCAACCTGCGCACCCGCAACCCCGCCTCGCTCGAGGTGGTCACCCTGCTCCGCAAGCCGGACGCCATCAAGGTGGACGTGGAGGTCGCGAACGTCGGCTTCGACATCCCCGACGAGTTCGTCGTCGGCTACGGCCTCGACTACGCCGAGCGGTACCGCGACCTGCCGTACATCGGAACGCTCGAACCCACGGTCTACGGCGGCTGACAGGCCATACTCGTGGCATGTCCACGGATCTGACCGCTGCTGCCATTGCCGCGCAGGTGCGCTCCGGCGCGCTGACCCCCCGCGACGCCGTTCATGCGGCCCTGGCCCGGATCGCCGAGCGGGATCCGGGGCTGGGCGCGTTCGTCACGGTCCGCGCCGAGCAGGCCCTGGCCGAGGCCGACGCGGTCGGAGAGCGCTCCGACCTCGCCGCGCTGCCGCTGGCGGGTGTCCCGATCGCGGTCAAGGACAACGTCCCGGTGGCGGGGCATCCCCTGGGCAACGGCTCGAGGGCGAGTTCCCGCGAGCCCTCGCCCGCGGATCATCCGGTGGTCGCGCGCCTACGTGCGGCCGGCGCGGTCGTTGTCGGTCTCACATCGGTGCCGGAGCTGTGCCTGTGGGGGAGCACCGACACCCCGGACACCGTCACCAGGAACCCGTGGAACCCCGGCCGGACGACCGGCGGTTCCTCCGGCGGTTCGGCGGCCGCGGTCGCGGCCGGGATGGTGCCTGCGGCGCACGGGGCGGACGGGATGGGCTCGATCCGGATCCCCGCCGCCTGCTGCGGGCTGGTCGGCATCAAGCCCGGCCTCGGCGTGGTGCCAGCCGAACTGGGTGTCGACTCCTGGTTCGGGATGGCCGAGAACGGCCCGCTGGCCACGACGGTCGGGGACGCGGCGCTGATGCTGTCGGTGATGGCGGACCGCCCTGAGTTGGCGACCGTCGCCGAGCCCGGTCCGCTGCGGATCGCGGTGGCAACCGGTTCGCCGCTGCCGCTGGTGCGGGTCGATCCGTACTGGCGGGCGGGCGCGGAGAGCGCGGCCGCGGTGCTGGGCGGGGCAGGCCACCACCTCGCGACGGCCCGGCTGCCCTATCCGGTGAACCCGCTGGTGATCTTGGCGCGCTGGATGGGGGGTGCCGCGACCGACGCGACCGGACTCGATCCGGCGTTGCTGCAGCCGCGGACCCGCAGGCACGTCGCCGTCGGACGCGTGCTGACCCGATTCGTCGACCCCGCGCAGGTGCGGAAGGTGGACGCCGCGTTGCGCCGGGTCTTCGCCGACTCCGACGTGGTGATCACCCCGACGCTTGCCCGGTTCCCGATCGAGGCGCTGCGCTGGAGCGAGAAGTCCTGGCTGTCCAACCTCGCGGCCAACATCCGCTATGCCCCGTTCCCGTCGCTGTGGAACCTGGTCGGCTGGCCCGCGGCGAGCGTGCCGGTGGGGATCCATCCGGAGTCGGGCACCCCGCTTGGCGTGCAGATCGCGGCCCCGCCCGGCGGGGAGGCGCTGATCCTGTCGGTGGCGGCGCAGCTGGAGCGCCTGCGGCCGTGGGAGCGTACGGCGCCGAGCTGACGGCGCGGCGTCAGCCCACGCCGAGGGCCGTCAGCAGCACCAGGACGACGGTGACGACAGCGAAGGTCCCGTGGCCGGCGACGGCGGCCACCGGGAAGTGTTTCTCCGGCGCGCCGTTCGGGGCCGAGCCCGGCGCCGAAGCCCCGCCGTTCCCCGCGCTCACCCCGGCCGCGCGGTAGACGGGGATCCAGCGGATCAGCATCGTGAAACCGAGGAGCGCAACCGGGAGCAGCAGCACGAAGGCTGTCCACGCGAGGGCGTCCTCGTCGACGACGAGATACACGATCCAGACGACCAACCCGATCACGGCAAGAAGGAAATGCCCGAAGATCACGGCGGGCGGGAAATGGCTCGTCCGTGGTTGCCGCACACCGCCTTTGGCGATCCAGGTCGCGAGTAGGTAGAAGCCTCCTGCGGCCGTCAGTAGCCAGGTCACGAGAGCTGCGATACCCATGTCATCTCCTATGCGGGGGTGGACGGATCGGGTCTATGGGTGCCGGTCGAGTCGGGAACGGTGCTCGAATGCGTCGGCCTGGGTCGCTTCGTCCGCGACCCGCACCCCGTCGCGGAAGACGAGCCGGCCGCCGAGATAGCCCGCGGCGGCCAACCCGGCCAGCGACACCGCGGAAAGCGCGAGCTGGCCGATGTCCACCGCGTCCGGGGTTCCGTGGTCGGCGTGGCGCCACACGAAGTTCACCGCATACGAGGCGGTGACCGCGAGGTTCAGCGACATGTGCGTCACACCGGTTCGGAATGCCGGGGTCCCCGTGGGGATGGCCATCAGGTCGAGGAATCCGATCGTCGCCGCGGCCAGCGCGCCGAGCACGCCGATCGCGATGAGCCACAGCGACCCCTTGGTCAGGAAGCCCGGATCCCCGACGATTCGGGAAGAGACGTCGAACACCAGGCTGCTGACCCACGCACCGATCGGCACCGTCACCAGGATCGGGTGGAAAGGATGCCCGTACGGCCCCGCGAGTACCGCGCTCACCGGGCGCTTTCCGTAATCTGCTTGCTCAGACATGCATTCACCGACCCACTGGTCTGCAGGTTCACCTATCAGCCTGTTCCTCGCTCACCCGTCGGTCAAGACGCGAGGCCGAGGGAATCTCGGCTACGACCTCACGGCTGCGCCGGTCATGTGGACCGGGTCGCCGGCTCGTGCGAGACGACCCGCTCCAGCGCGCGCAGGTCCTTCTCCAACTGCCGGAACAGCCAGTACACGACGATGAAGGCGGCGATGGCCCCGACACACAGCACCCGGACGGCCACGATCACGGACGTGATCTCGTCGGAGGACAGGAAGGTCACCCCGGCCACCCCGACCAGCGGCACCGAGGCGGCCAGCGCCAGGTAACGGACGCTGCGCCTGCTGAGCCCGCGCAGTTTGCGGGCGTCGTCGCTGCTGGTGATCCCCTGCGGCAGCATCATCGGATAGATGCACCGCATCAGGTAGAAGGTCACCAGGAAGAACGGGTACGCGACCGCGATCGCCCCGCACACGATCAGCGAGCCGATGAAATGTATGTAGGCGTCCCGCGGTATCTCACCCGCGACGGCCTGCAGGGAGATCGGATACGCGATTCCGGCCACCGACCACATCCCGAAGACGACGAGCACGGTCCGGTCGGCCAGCAGCAGGGTGTCGCTTCGAGCCTTCGCCAGCGTCTGTTTGTCATACGTCCGGCCTTTGCGCAGCCCACGCGGCATCCGCATCGGATAGCGGCTCAGGTACAGCACCACCACGATGCCGATCGGGAACGCGATGCTGTTGATCACGGTCTGGACCTGCTCGAACTTCTGCTGGGCCTCCAGTGACAGGTTGCTGACGATCAGCGATTTGTTGTGGTGGTAGTTGTAGACGCTCGCCAGCACGTTCGGGACCAGCACCGCCAGCACGGTGATCGGGACCACCAGGCGTCGCAGCCGCATCCGCCAGCTCCGCGGATCGGGGTCGACGAGGTCCCGGGCCCGCGGGTCCAGACACAGTTCGAACTGCTGGGCCAGCTCCGCACCCGTCGACCACCGGCGGCTCGGGTCCGGTGCGAGGCAGGTCAGCAGCACCCGCTTCATGGCGGCGGGGCAGTCGGAGGGCAGCTGGGCCTGCGCCTCCGCGTCGACGCCGCGCTCGCGGACCGCCAGCATCCGTTCCAGCGACTTCTCCGACTGGCCGCCCGCCTCGGAGTCGTCGAAGGGGCGCGTGCCCGTGAGCAACTCCCACAGCATCACCCCGAGCCCGAAGATGTCGCTGCGGGTGTCGAGGTCGCTCGCCGTGCCCGGCAGGCCCGGATGGCAGGCCTCGAGTTGTTCGGGCGACATGTAGGCCAGGGACCCGCCGAAATACGCGACGGGGCTCGTGCCGGCCACGGTGTCGCTGAAGCTGATGTTGAAGTCGGCGAGCTTCGGCACCCCGTCGGCGGTGAGCAGCACGTTCGCCGGTTTGATGTCGCGGTGCAGCACGCCGTGTTTGCCCGCGTAGTCCAGTGCCTCCGCCAGTCGGCGGCCCAGCCACGCGACGGTCTCCGGCCAGCTCAGGGATGCGATCTCGGGCCGGACGCTGGAATCGGCAGGCCGGATCTCGCCCTTGGCCTCGAGCGCATCGTCGATCACGTCCAACAGGAGCTCTCCGCTGCGGTCCTCGGGCGGTATCGCCTGGACCCGCCGCAGCACCCCGAGCAGGGTGCCCCCGGGCACGTACTGCATGTAGAGCAGTTTCAGCTTGTGTTCGTCGAGGACCCGCTGGTCGAAGACCCGGACGATGTAGTCGTGGTCCAGCTGGGCCAGGGTCTGCGGTTCGGTGCCGTGGTCGTGGGACATCTTCACCGCGACCAGGCGTTGCATCGAGAGTTGGCGGGCGAGGAAGACCCGGGCGAACGCGCCCCGTCCCAGACCCATCAACAGGTCGAAGTCGTCCACCCGCTGGCCGACGTCGATGTCGTCGAGCGCCGTCTCCGCGGCGGGCTTCGCGATCAGCGTGGACTTCTCGTCGCCGGGAATCGGCGATTGCTCGATCACGTGGGACTCCTCCGGAAAGTCCCGCGAGTAGTCGCTGGCCTCCACGGTGAGCCCGCTCTGGCGCCGCAGGCGGAACTCCTCATCGATCAGCTCGGGCGGCAGCGGCTCGGACTTCAGCTCGGGGAACTCCTCGCGATAGGCGGCGAGTCTCTTGGGCTTGTCGTAATCGAGCCATCGGTATCGCAGGTCGACCCTGATCAGTTCGATCAACGAGCCGCGCCGCTGGTCCGCCCGCTCGTCGGGGAGGTAGTCCGCGAGATTCGGGGGAGTGCCGGTCGTCTCCCACTGGGCCGTGAAACGGGCGACCGGGGACTGCGCCGCGACCGTCGAGTCCAGCGATGACTGCGCCGCGACCGTCGAGTCCGGCGAGGATTGCGCCGCGACCGTAGGGTCCGGTGCTGGTCGAATGGTCCGTTTCGTCACGAAAACCTCGGACTGTCTCGTGCGCCTGCGGCGCTCGATGTCGTGAGGGAAGCCCCTCGTCAGGATAGCGCCGCTGGGGTGTGAGCGCGGAGGCTCAATGCGGGACCGGGTTCGCCCGACACCACTCGTTCGAGTGCGTGCAGGTCCTGCTCGAGCTGCCGGAACATCCAGTAGGCCCCGACGAACGCGACGATCGCTCCCAGGCAGAGCACCCGGATCGGCACGACGACCGCCCCCAGCTCGTCGACGGGCAGGAACGTCGCCCCGGCGATCCCCACCAACGGGATGGAGGCGGCGACGGCCAGGTAGCGGGTACTGCGCCGCTCCAGCCCCCGCAGCAGCCCGGCGTCGATGCCGCTGATGATGCCCGGCGGCAGCAGCACCGGGTACACGCAGCGCACGACGTAGAAGGTCACCAGGAAGAACGGGTAGGCCACCGCGATGGCGCCGCACACCACGGTAGAGGCGAGGAAGTGCAGGTACGCCCCCGGCTGGATCGATCCGCCGGCGACGTGCAGCAGGATCAGGTTGACGGCGGTCGCGACCCACCAGGCCGCGAAGAAGAGGACCACCACCCGGTCGCCGAGCAGCAGGGCGTCGGTCCGTGCCCGGCCGAGGGTCCTGGCGTCGAAGACACGGCCGCGCGCCAACGCCCGCGACACCCGGATGGGGCGCCTGCACAGGGAGGCCAGCAGCACCGCCATCAGCGGGAAGGTGATCACGGTGATGACCAGCTGGATCTGCCCGAAATGGTCCTGCGCCGCCAGGGACAGCTTGCTGACGATCAGCGTGCGGTTGTGCGTGTAGTTGTAGAGGCCGGCCAAAGCGTTGGGCACAAGGATCCCGGCCACGATGATCGGTACCGCCCACGGGCGCAGCCGCAGCCGCCAGCTGCCGGGCGGCGGATCGACCAGGTCGCGGGCTTGCGGATCCAGGCACAGCTCGAATTGCTGGGCCAGATCCGCGCCCGTCGGCCAGCGGTCCCGCGGGTCGGGTTCGAGGCAGGTCAGCAGTACGCGGCGCAGGGTGGCCGGGCAGTCGGGCGGCAGCTCGGCCTGGATCTGCGGGTCGATCCGATGTCTGCGCAGATCCAGCATGGTGCCGAGCGAGGCGTCCGACTCGTCGGCGTCGATCGCGTCGCGGAAGGGCCGTTTGCCGGTCAGCAGCTCCCACAGCATGACGCCGAGCGCGAAGATGTCGCTGCGGGTGTCGAGGTCGGCGGCGGTCCCGGGCTTGTTCGGGTGCCGCGCAGCCAGTTGCTCCGGCGACATGTAGGCCAGCGAGCCGCCGAAGTACGCGACCGGACTCATGCCGTCGAGGCGGTTGCTGAAGCTGATGTTGAAATCCGTGAGTTTGGGGACACCCTCCGCGGTGAGCAGCACGTTCGCCGGCTTGATGTCGCGGTGGATCACGCCGTGCCTGCTCGCGTGGTCGAGCGCCTCGGCGAGGCGCCTGCCCAGCCAGGCGATCGTCTCCGGCCAGGACAGGGCGGCGATCTCGGCCCGCACGCTGGAGTCGGTCGGCCTGATCTCGCCCTTGGCCTCGAGCTCGCTGTCGATCGCGTCGAGCAGCACCTGGCCACCTCGTGGCTCCTGCGGGGCCTTCCGGATCCGGCGCAACACGGCGAGCAGGGTGCCGCCGGGGACGTACTGCATGTAGAGCAGCTTCACCCCGAGGCCCTCGAGTTGGCGTTGGTCGAAGACCCGGACGATGTAGTCGTGGTCGAGCTGGGCCATCGTCTGCGGTTCGGTGCCGTGGTCTCGCGAGATCTTCACCGCGACCAGCCGGTGCATCGAGCGTTGCCGGGCGAGGAAGACCCGGGCGAACGCGCCGCGACCGAGCCTCATGAGCAGGTCGAAGTCGTCGATGCGTTGTCCGACGTCGACATCGATGTCGCCGACCGCCTCGCTCGGACCGAGCGACGATGAGCGTTCGTCGTCGATCCGTTCGGGGGACAGGATGCGCGGGTAGGAATCACCCGTCGAGTCCGCCGCGACCGTCGCCTCGGGCGTCGACCGAACGGTCGGGTCCATCAGCGACTGACCGCCTTCTTGTAGCGATGGATCGCGAACGGCACGAACACCACGAGAATCCCGACGATCCAGGCGAGGGAGGCCACCACCGGGTTCTGCAGGGGCCACACGTCCGGTACCACGAGTGCGGGGTTGGTGTTGCCGAACAGTTCGCGGACCGCCTGCGTCACCGCCGAGACGGGGTTCCACTCGGCGATGACCTTGAGCACCGGGGGCAGATTCGTGGTGGGGACGAAGGTGTTCGCGATGAACGAGAGCGGGAAGATCACCATGAAGCTGGCGTTGCTGTACACCTCCGGCGTGCGGATCCACAGCCCCACCACGGCCATCACCCAGGACAGGGCGTAGGCGAACAGCAGCAGCAGCACGTAGGCGGCCGCGGCCTCGAGCACGGAGGTGTGGATCCGCCAGCCCACCGCCAGTCCGGCCAGCGACATCACGACCAGGCTCACGACGTTGATCAACACGTCGCTGGTGGTGCGCCCGACGAGCACCGCGGACTGGGCCATCGGCAGCGACCGGAACCGGTCGATGAACCCCTTCTGGATGTCCTCGGCGAGCCCGAGCCCGGTCCAGGTGGCGCCGAAGATGACCGACTGGGTGAAGATGCCCGCGATCAGGAACTCCTTGTACGACATCCCCGGCACCTCGATGGAGCTGCCGAAGACGTACGCGAACAGCAACACGAACATGATCGGCGACAGCGTCGTGAAGATCAGCAGGTCCGGCACCCGCCTGATCTTGATGACGTTGCGCTTGGCGATCGTCGCCCCGTCGCGGACCGCCATCTCCAGCCCGTTCACGACGCACGCTCCCGATGCCGACCTTCGCTGCTCTGGTTGCCGACATCGGCCTCGTCGGCTCCGTTCCCGGCCTGCTCGGCCTGGTGGCCGGTCAGCGCGAGGAACACGTCGTCGAGGGTGGGTCTGCGCAGGGCGACGTCGGTGACCGTCACGTTCCGTCCCGCCAGGCTCCCAAGAGCGGCGACGAGGGCGCTGGACCCGTCGGCCACCGGAACGGTGATCCGGCGCGCGTGCTGATCCACCTGGATCTCACCGTCGGCCAGTGCGGTCAGTGCCGCCCGCGCGTCATCGAGGCTGGCGCCCGGGTCGAGGGCGAGCTCGATCCGCTCCCCGCCGACCTGGTCCTTGAGCTCGTCCGAGGTGCCCCTCGCGATCACCTTGCCGTGGTCGACCACGGCGATGGAGTCGGCGAGCCGGTCCGCCTCGTCCATGTACTGGCTGGTGAGCAGCAGCGTGGTGCCGCCAGAGACGAGTTCGTCGATGACGTCCCATAGGCCGAGTCGCGCCCTGGGATCGAGCCCGGTCGTCGGCTCGTCGAGGAACAGCACCGGCGGGTTCGCGACCAGCGCCCCGGCCAGGTCGAGGCGGCGGCGCATACCGCCGGAATACCCCTTGACCGGGCGGTCGGCGGCGTCAACGAGGTCGAACTGCTCGAGCAGCTCGCGCGCCCGGTCCCTGCTGAACTTGGTGCCGAGGTGGTACAGGCGCCCGACCATCTCCAGGTTCTCGAAGCCGGTCAGGTACTCGTCCACCGCCGCGTACTGGCCGGATGCACCGATCCGGGAGCGAAGGTCCTTGGCGTCGGCGACCACGTCCAGTCCGTCGACGGTCGCGTGCCCCTCGTCGGGTTCGAGCAGTGTCGTGAACACGCGCACCGCCGTCGTCTTCCCGGCACCGTTCGGTCCGAGTAGCGCGAGGACGGTGGCCTCGGGTACCGCGAGGTCGAGCCCGTCGAGGGCGACCACCTTGCCGTACCGCTTGACCAGTCCCTCGGCCACGATTGCATCAGCCATGCCTACCTCCGCGTGACGTGGATGGTTGGGGCTTGCCCTGCAACGATCGCACTCCGGTCCGGTGGCAGCAACCGTTTTCGCTCCATACGCGGGTCTTGGGAACCTGCCATGGGGTGGTCGATCCCAACCCCTGGGTCCCTGGCGACGCGTGCCGTGAGGCCGGAGGATCGAGTGAACCAACCAGGTGAGGCGGTTATCGCGTATGTCCAACCCTTCGGTGGAGACCCTGTCCACCGGCGCCCGACTCGAATTCACCGCTGCCGCGATCGCGGCCGGGGTGCGCTCGGGTGCGCTGTCGCCGATCGACGCGGTCGAGGACGCGTTGAGGCGGATCTCAGAACGTGATCCCGAGCTGGACTCGTTCGTGATCGTGCGTGGCGAGCAGGCGCGTGCGGAGGCCGCGGCCCTCGCCGGGCGGCCGGACCTGTCGGCGTTGCCCTTGGCGGGCGTGCCCATCGCGATCAAGGACAACATCCCGATCCTGGGGCATCCGCTGGGGAACGGATCCGCGACCACCGTTGCGGAGGCCTCGACCGAGAACCATCCCGTGCTCGATCGGTTGCGCCGGGCGGGTGCGGTTCCGGTGGCCATGACCAGGCTGTCCGAACTGTGTGTGTGGCCGTCGACCGATTCGCACGATTCGATCGTCAAGAACCCGTGGAACCACGAGCTGACGGCGGGTGGGTCATCCGGCGGCGCGGGCGCCTCGGTGGCCGCGGGGATGGTGCCGGTGGCACACGGATCGGATTGTCTCGGCTCGATCCGGATCCCGGCCGCCGCCTGCGGGTTGGTGGGCATCAAACCCGGCAGCGGCCTTGTGCCTCGCGAGCTGGGTGAGAACTGGTTCGGGATGGCGGAGAACGGTCCGCTGACGACGACCGTCGAGGACTCCGCGTTGCTGTTGTCGGTGATGGCGGACCGCCCGGAGTTGGCGGAGCTCGCCGATCCGGGGCGGCTGCGCGTCGCGGTGGCAGCAGGCTCGCCGAGCCCGCTGACGCCGGTGGACCGGCACTGGCGGGCCGGGGCAGAGCGCACCGCACAGGTGCTCGGCGAGACCGGGCACACGGTCATGCCCGCGAAGCTGCCTTACCCGAGGAGCCCGATTCCGTTGGTGTCGCGCTGGACTGCGGGCACGGCCGCCTACGCCGAGGGGCTCGACCACACGTTGCTGCAAGCGCGAACCCGGACGCACATCGCGGTCGGGCACGCCATGCGCAGGCTCGTCCGGGCTCGGCAGGTGGACAAGATGGAGGCCGCGATGTGGGCGTTCTTCGCGGATTTCGACGTGGTGCTGACCCCGACGCTGGCCAGGCCGCCGATGGCGGCGCACGGCTGGAGCGATCGGTCCTGGCCGTCGAACGTCATGGCGGCCGTGCGTTTCGCGCCTTTCACCCCGGTCTGGAACCTGATCGGCTGGCCGGCCGTGACCGTGCCGGTGGGAATGCACCCCGAGTCCGGCACCCCGCTGGGTGTGCAGATCGCGGCGCCGCCGGGCGGGGAGGCGCGGATCCTCGCGCTGGCCGCGCAGCTGCAGGCGCTGCAGCCCTGGCCGCAGGTCGCGGCCGTGTGAGAGCGGCGGGTCAGAACGGCCAGGCCGGCAGCTCGGGGAGCCCGGCGCGCGTCGGCCTGCCGACCAGCCAGGCCAGCAGCTCGGCCCGGGGCAGCTCCGGCGGCACGACCTCGGGCGCCGCCTCGGCGAGTTCGGGCAGATCCCGCGTCAGGATCTCCTCGACGAACGCGTCGGGCCAATCCGGGGCTGTGTATCCGGTGCCGAGGTCGACGTGATGGATCTCGAGCTCGCACCAGCGGAGCGCGGGGATGCCGCGCGCTGCGGTCGGCTTGCGCCACGACACCGGGGTGTCGAGCTGGTCGGCCCTGATCTTCCGCAGTGATTCGACCACCCGTCGCCCGGCGAATCGCAGGTCGGCATCCAGCAGCTCGACGGGGCGGTCCGCCCCCTCCTCGATCGCGGCGCCCCGTGCCTCCCGCCCGCCCGGGTACATCTCGGGCCGGGTCCCGGACAACACTCCGACGGCCAGTCGGTTCAGCGCGTCGGCGTTGCGAGCGAGGTGCGTGACGACGTGACCCCGGCTCCAGCCCGGCAGCAGGGAGTCGCCCCTGGCCTGCTCGTCCGACAGTTCGGCGACCGCGGCCTCCAGCCGCGCCTGCGAGCGCTCGATCTCCGCAAGGACCTCGGGGTACGGCAGCGTCATGGCCGCAGCCTATCGACATCCGGATCCGGCCGCCCGCGGTGGCGGGGCTCACGGAACCATCCGCTGTGCCCGCGCGTTCTACTTGGCAGAAGCCGCTGCGACAGCTGCTCCGCGCCGATGCCCGCGCTAACGGACACTGCCCGCGGCGGTCGCGGTAACCTTGAACCTCCGGTGAGCAGCCGGAACCCGGCGCACTGTGCTCGACCGGAACTGGAAAGGACTGGCCTGCAGAGGCTGAACCTGTATGAATCGCAAGACTGTGTTTCGCAACCTGGCGATTGTCGCCGGCATCCTGCTGATCATTTACGCGTTCAGCTATTTCGGTAACGACACCCGCGGGTACAAGAACGTCGACACCTCGGTGGCCATCGCCCAACTCGACGCGAAGAACGTCACCGATGCGCAGATCGACGACCGCGAGCAACAGCTCCGCCTGACGCTGAAGCAGGGCAACGACGCGACCGACAACTCGAACCAGATCCTCGCGAAGTACCCGAGCGCGGCCTCCGAGCAGATCTTCACCGCCGTCCAGAACGCGGGCGTGGAGAAGTACAACACCAAGGTGAGCCAGGAGAGCTGGCTGACCTCGATCCTGCTGTTCGTGCTGCCGATGGTGATCCTGCTCGGCCTGTTCGTCTTCGTGATGGGTCGGATGCAGGGCGGTGGCCGCGGCGGCGTGATGGGCTTCGGGAAGTCGAAGGCCAAGCAGCTCACCAAGGACATGCCCAAGACCACGTTCGCGGATGTGGCAGGCGCCGACGAGGCCGTCGAAGAGCTGTACGAGATCAAGGACTTCCTGCAGAACCCGGCCCGCTACCAGGCGCTCGGCGCGAAGATCCCGAAGGGCGTCCTGCTCTACGGCCCGCCAGGAACCGGTAAGACGCTGCTCGCGAGGGCCGTCGCGGGCGAGGCCGGGGTGCCGTTCTTCACCATCTCGGGCTCGGACTTCGTCGAGATGTTCGTCGGTGTCGGTGCCTCCCGGGTGCGCGACCTGTTCGAGCAGGCCAAGCAGAACAGCCCATGCATCATCTTCGTCGACGAGATCGACGCGGTCGGCCGTCAGCGTGGCGCAGGCCTCGGCGGCGGACACGACGAGCGCGAGCAGACCCTCAACCAGCTGCTGGTCGAGATGGACGGCTTCGGCGACCGCACCGGCATCATCCTGATCGCCGCGACCAACCGTCCCGACATCCTCGACCCGGCGCTGCTGCGTCCTGGCCGGTTCGACCGGCAGATCCCGGTGAGCAACCCGGACCTGGCGGGCCGCCGGGCGATCCTCAAGGTGCATTCGCAGGGGAAGCCGCTCGATCAGCACGCGGACCTCGAGGGCCTGGCCAAGCGGACCGTCGGTATGTCGGGCGCTGACCTGGCGAATGTCATCAACGAGGCCGCGCTCCTGACCGCACGCGAGAACGGCGCCCTGATCACGGAGGCGGCGCTCGAGGAGTCGGTCGACCGCGTCATCGGCGGCCCGCGCCGCAAGAGCCGGATCATCAGCGAGCACGAGAAGAAGATCACCGCGTACCACGAGGGCGGGCACACCCTTGCCGCCTGGGCGATGCCGGACATCGAGCCGATCTACAAGGTCACCATCCTGGCCCGCGGTCGCACCGGCGGACACGCCATGACGGTGCCCGAGGACGACAAGGGCCTGATGACCCGCTCGGAGATGATCGCCCGGCTGGTGATGGCGATGGGCGGCCGCGCCGCCGAGGAGCTCGTCTTCCACGAGCCGACCACCGGTGCATCGTCCGATATCGACCAGGCCACCAAGATCGCCCGCGCGATGGTCACCGAGTACGGCATGAGCGCCAAGCTGGGTGCGGTCCGCTACGGGCAGGAGCAGGGCGATCCGTTCCTCGGCCGGTCGATGGGGGTGAGCTCCGAGTACTCACACGAGGTCGCAAGGGAGATCGACGAGGAGGTGCGCAACCTCATCGAGGCCGCGCACACCGAGGCGTGGGCGATCCTCAACGAGCACCGCGACCTGCTGGACGTGGTGGCCACCGAGCTGCTCGAGCGCGAGACCCTCACCCGCAAGGATCTGGAGCAGATCTTCTCGAGTGTGGAGAAGCGACCCCGGATCACCGCGTTCAACGACTTCGGTGGTCGGACGCCGTCCGACAAGCCGCCGGTGAAGACGCCGCGTGAGCTGGCGATCGAGCGCGGTGAGCCGTTGCCCGACGACTCGGTGCGGCAGCCGACCTTCAGCAAGCCCCGCGAGACGGTTCCGCCCACGGCTCCGGTCCCGGGTCCGCAGAACGGCTACCCGATGCCGGCTCCGAACGGCGGCGGTTACCAGCCGTACCCGGACCCGCGACAGCAGCAGCCCCAGCACGGCACCATGCCGGACTACGGCGCGCCTGCCGGTTGGTCGGCGCCCGGTTGGCCGCCGCGGGATGCGGGCGAGCACCAGCAGCACCAGCAGCCGCAGCAGCACGCCCAGAACCCGCAGAACCCGTACGGCGGGTATCCGCAGTGGAGTCCGCCGCAGAAGCCCGAGGACGAGGGCGGGCCGGCAACCGAGCGCTGGGAAGGGCCGAACGGCCAGCAGTAGTCCGGCGGTAACTAGGCTTACCCACTGATCGCGTCGCACGGCGTGGTCGGTGGGTAACGGTCGGCGAGAGTGGAGGTTCGGTCGCGTGTCGGTCAATCAACTCGGTGGTGCGAATTCCCGTGACGCATCGACGTCACAGGAACGCGACGCAGCGGAGGCCCCGGAGCGTGTCGCCGCGGCGCCGCTCGAGTGCGTCGAGACCGGGCGGGTCTTCGACCAGCCGCGCGCCGAGGCCGCGATTCGTGAACTGCTGATCGCGGTCGGCGAGAACCCGGATCGGCCGGGTCTGCTCGACACCCCGGCCCGGGTGGCCCGGGCATACCGGGAGGTCTTCGCGGGCCTCTACACGGATCCGGATTCGGTGCTCAACACCACCTTCGACGAGGGACACCAGGAACTGGTGCTGGTCCGCGACATCCCGATGTACTCGACCTGCGAGCATCACCTGGTGTCGTTCCACGGCGTCGCACACGTCGGCTACATCCCGGGCTCCACCGGGCGGGTCACCGGGCTCTCGAAGCTCGCGCGACTGGTCGACCTGTACGCGAAGCGTCCGCAGGTGCAGGAGCGGTTGACCAGTCAGATCGCCGACGCGATGGTGCGCAAGCTCGATCCCCGCGGGGTCATCGTCGTGGTGGAGGCCGAGCACCTGTGCATGGCCATGCGCGGCATCAGGAAGCCGGGCGCCAGCACCACCACCTCCGCCGTGCGCGGTCTGCTGCAGTCGAGTGCCGCCTCGCGTTCCGAGGCTCTGGACCTGATCCTGCGCAAGTGACGGTGCCGATGCCGGGCCGCTGCGTGGTGATGGGAGTCCTCAACGTCACCAGCGACTCGTTCTCGGACGGCGGCCGCTACCTGGACCAGGACGCCGCGATCGAGCACGGCCTCGAGCTGAGCCGGCTGGGCGTGGACATCGTGGACGTTGGCGGCGAATCGACCCGGCCCGGTGCGGCGCGGGTGGATCCGGTGGTCGAGGCCGAGCGCATCCGCCCGGTGATCGCGGCCCTGGCGGCCGAGAAGATCACGGTCAGCGTCGACACCATGCGCGCGTCGGTGGCCGCGGCCGCGATCGAGGCGGGGGCCACGATCGTCAACGACGTCTCCGGTGGCCGCGCCGATCCGGCGATGGCCGCGGTGATGGCGGACGCGGGCCTGCCCTGGATCCTGATGCACTGGCGCTCCGCGGGCGAATACGTGCACGCAGGCGGGGTGGAACACTACGACGACGTGGTGGCGGAGGTCGGCGAGGAACTGCTGACCCAGGTCGACCTCGCGGTTCGGGCAGGCGTCGATCCGAGCCGGCTGATCCTCGATCCCGGGCTGGGATTCGCGAAGACCGCCGAACACAACTGGGCGCTGCTCGGCGCGCTGCCACGGCTCAACGCGCTGGGTTTCCCGGTGCTCATCGGGGCCTCCCGCAAGCGCTTCCTCGGCAGCCTGCTCGCGGATGAACACGGCGACCGCGCACCCGACGGACGCGAGGTCGCAACGGCCGTCGTCTCGGCCCTCGCCGCGCGCGGCGGCGCCTGGGGCGTGCGGGTGCACGACGCACGGGGATCCCTCGACGCGATCGCGGTCGTGAACGCGTGGAGCGCGGCTGAGGAGAAGCACGATGGCTGATCGAATCGAGTTGCGCGGGTTGCGGGTCCGCGGCAATCACGGCGTCTTCGAGCACGAGAAGCGGGACGGCCAGGACTTCGTCGTCGACGTCACGGTGTGGATGGACCTGGCGCCCGCCGCGGCCTCGGACGATCTCGCCGACACCATGCACTACGGCGAGCTCGCCGAGACCGCGGCCGCGATCGTGGCAGGCCCCTCGCGCGACCTCATCGAGACGGTGGCGGGGGAAATCGCCGACGCGGTGCTGACCGACGATCGGGTGAACGCGGTGGAGGTGACGGTCCACAAGCCGTCGGCGCCGATCCCGCTGACCTTCGTCGACGTCGCCGTCGTGGCGCGCCGTTCCCGCAAGGGCCTGCGCGGATGAGTCGCGCGGTGCTCTCCATCGGGTCGAATCTCGGCGACCCGTTCGAGAACCTGCGATCCGTCGTCGACGCGCTCGGCGATCGCCTGGTCGCGGTGTCCGGGGTGTACGCGACGGCGCCGTGGGGCGGCGTCGAGCAGCAGGATTTCCTCAACGCGACGCTGATCGCCGACGATCCCGAGCTGGACTGCCGCGGCTGGCTGCGGTTCGGGCAAGAGCTGGAGGCTGCCGCGGACCGGGTGCGCGAACAGCGCTGGGGTCCGCGCAGCCTGGACGTGGACGTGGTCGACTGCGACGGCCTCGTCAGTGCCGACCCGGAATTGACGTTGCCGCATCCGCGGGCCCACGAGCGGGCGTTCGTGCTCGTCCCGTGGCTGGAGATCGACCCCGATGCCACGCTGACCGTGCGGGGAGCCAGGGTGCCCGCCCGAGAGCTGCTCGGCGACCTCGACGCCACCGAGCGCGACGGGGTGCGGCGGACCGAGCTCCGGTTGGTGCGGCCGTGACGGTGGTGCGCCGGTGATGTCGACCACCCGGATCCGGGACCTGCTCGGGCTGGCGGCCTTCGCGGCCATCGCGACCTGGCTGCTGGTTCGCGCCTTCTATGGGTCGCTCCCGCCGATCCCGCTGTTCGCCGGCGCCTCGCTCTATCCCGTCGCCGCCATCGAGATGGGCGTCGCCTTCATGATCCGTTCGCGGGTCAGGGGGCATCAGCTCGGGCAGGGCCCGCGCCAGCTCCACCCCATCACCGCGGCGCGGGCGGTGGCGCTGGCCAAGGCTTCGGCGCTGGTGGGGGCCGCCACTTCAGGTGTCTGGCTCGGATTGCTCCTGTATCTGCTGCCGCAGCGCTCGACGGTTCAGGCGGCGTCCGATGACACCGCTGGCACCGTCGTCGGTCTTGTCGCGGGCGTGGCGCTGGTCGCCGCGGCGCTCTGGCTCGAGCACTGCTGCAAGGCCCCGGACGAACCGCCGGACGAGCCTGCCGTCTAGCGGCGGCTCAGCCGGATTGACGCTCGACCACCCATGCGGCGATCTGCGTGCGGGAGTTGAATCCCAGCTTCGCCAGCACGTGCTCGACGTGTCCCTGCGCGGTCCGCTGCGCGATCACAAGCTTGGCGGCGATGGCCTTGTTGGTCAGGCCCTGCGCGACCAGCTCGGCGACCTGGAGTTCGCGCGGCGTCAGGGCCGTCGCAGCACCCGCCGGCTGCGGATTCTCCTCGCCGAGGTCCTCCCCGAGCGCGAACGCGATCGTCTCCTGCGCCGTCCAGCGCTCGCCGCTGCGAAAGGCCGACTCGAACGCCTGCTCGCCCAGCGCCCTTCGGGTCCGTCGCTCGCACTCCTCGTGGTACGACTCCAGCTTCGGGACCACCGCTCCCGGGCTACCCACCCGCTGCCACATGGTCCGCGCCGCGCCGAACAGCAGCGCGGCACGGCGGGCCCGGTCCGTGACGATGGCCGTCCAGGCCTTGGCCTCCACGCACATCGCGGTCGCGAGCATGTCGTCGGCCTCACGGGAGAGCCGCAGGCCCTTCTCGAGCAGCCCGTCCGCCCGCTGCGGATCGGTCTTCCACAGCGCCAGCCCGAGGGCGCAGACCGCGTAGGCGCGGTAGACGAACTCGCCGGTGGCCTCGCTGATCGCGAGGGCCTGTTCCTGGTACTCGATGGCACGAGCGGCATCGTCGAGCAACCCGTACGCCACGGCGAGTCCGAGCAGGGTCGAGATCTGTCGGATGGGATTCCCCTGCGTGCGGAAGACCTCGAGGGCCTCCTCCAGACAGGCCACCGCGCGGGGGAGATCACCGCTGAAGGCGGCCAGGTACCCGGCAGCGTGCATCACGAGCGCGCGGGTGCCCGGATCGCCGAGTTCGTCGGCGAGCTGGAGCGCCTCCTCCGCCTGTGCCGTCCCTGCGGCGATGTCGCCCTGGTTGCTGGTGAGCAGGCAGTCGGCACACAGCGCCTTGATCCGATGGGCGGTCGGGACCTCTCCGGGCAGGCCGAGTGCGCGGTCGAGCCAGTATCGCCCCTCGCTGAGCAGGCCACGGGAGAGCCAGAACGGGAACAGGGCGATGGCGATCCGCAGGGCGTGGTCCGCCCCGCCGGGCTCGGTCGCACTGAACTGCATGGCCTCGCGCAGATTCGGTTGCTCCCTGGCGATACGGACCATCAGATCCGGCTGTCGGGGGCCGATCCACTCGGAGCGTGCTCCCAGCACCAGCCCCTCGTACCAGTCCCTGTTCCGCCGGAGCAGGTCATCGAACTCGTCCGCTTCGTGCAGTTTCTCGCGCCCGTACTCGCGGAGGGTTTCGAGCATCCGGTACCGCACCGCGGCGCCTGCCTCCTCGCGGATCAGGATCGACTTGTCCACCAGCGAGGCCAGCACGTCGAGCAGGTCGCGCGGATCGACCATCCCGCCCGCACAGACTCCTTCGGCGGCATCCAGCCCGAAGCTGCCCGCGAACACCGAGAGCCGGCGCCACAGCACCTGCTCGGTCTCCGTGCACAGCTCGTGGCTCCAGTCGATGCTCATCTGCAGCGACTGCAGTCGTGTCGGCGCGCCGCGATTGCCGGTGGTCAGCAGCCGGTACCGGTCGGTCAGCCGGTCCAGGATCTGCTCCGCGGTCATCGCCCGCAGTCGCACCGCGGCCAACTCGATCGGTAGCGGCAACCCGTCCAACTGACGACAGATCTGTGCGACGGCCTCCAGGTTCTCCTCGGTGAGAGCGAAGCCGGGCAGCGCCGCGGCGGCGCGCTCGACGAACAGTGTCACCGCCTCGGAGCCCGCCAGGGCCTGCGGCGTCGGGGTGGCATCGGGGACCGTCAGCGCGGGCACCCGCAGCACCGCCTCGCCGCCGATGACGAGCGGTTCCCGGCTCGTCGCGAGGATCCGCAGGTCCGGGCAGGACCGGAGTAGGGAATCCGTGAGCTTCGCGACCGCGTCGATCAGGTGCTCGCAGTTGTCCAGCACCAACAACAGGGTGCGGGTGGCCAGGTACTCGGTCAGCAGGACCAGCGGCGGGTGCGCCGGATGTTCCCGGAGGCCCAACGCGGTGGCGACGGTGTCGGGTACCAGCGCCTCGTCCTGGAGCTCCCCGAACTCGACGAGCCACACCCCGTCCTCGAACGCGCGACGCGAGTCCTCCGCCACCCGTAGTGCGAGACGGGTCTTCCCGACGCCGCCGATCCCGGTCAGTGTCACCAATCGGGCAACAGAGAGCAGCCGTTTGGCCTCGGCGAGTTCGGGCCGACGCCCGACGAAGCTCGTCGGTTCGATGGGTAGGTTCCCGATGACCTTGGCCCGGGTGGCGGGCGGCATCGCACCGTCCCTCTCGTCTCGTGGTCCCCTCTGGCTACGGTACCGTTCGGCCGCACATCCCCGGGTCGTCTCAGCTCAGTACATATCTCCCGAATTCCACCG